>NPID01001436.1_pt1 | contig 58130 bp, 57 predicted proteins | sample 8637491 | NCBI WGS metagenome assembly NPID01 (sample SAMN07420843, study PRJNA396082) | bioreactor metagenome | isolation source: sample BA6 brine-fed electro-methanogenic bioreactor BA | place: Japan: Kochi | collected 2016-06-14 | reverse complement strand
TCACGACGTTGGCCACGGCGAGATTGCGGTTCTCGAACATCGTTATCGGCATGACCGGACCCCGCGTCCGGCGTTCCCACCATACGAACACGGGGAGCAGCAGCACGCCCACCAGTCCGGCGACGAGCACGGCCGCCGAGGTCCAGCCGGCGATCGGACCCTGGATGAGCGAGAACACGATGCCGCCGAGCGCTACCACTACAAGGAGCACGCCCGGCACATCGAGGTGTCTCACGGAATCCTCATCCCGGTACTCGGGCATGGCGCGACCGATCGCAAGGGTGACAAGCGCGAGCATCGGCGTCACGAGGAAGGCGTAGCGCCATGAGAACGTGTCGATCACGAGGCCGCCGACGATCGGGCCGAGGATGGTGGTGATCCCCGACCACGCGGCCCACATCCCGATCGCGCGACCGCGCTCCTCGGCCGGGAACACCGAGTTGATGAGCGCGAGCGTCGTGGGGACGAGCATGGCTCCCGCGACGCCTTGCAGCCCGCGGATGACGATGAGCACGCCGGGTGAGGGCGACAGGCCGGCGGCGAGCGCGAGCGCCGCGTAGCTCGCGAGCCCGGTCATGAACATGCGCTTGCGGCCGAACAGGTCGGCGAGCCGCCCTCCCAGGAGCAGGAGGACCGATAGCGTGAGCAGGTAGGAGGAGCCGATCCACTGCTGGACCGCTGTGGAGACGCCGAACTCGCGCTGTATCGCGGGAAGCGCGACAGTCGCGACGCTCGAGTCCATGAAGACGACCCCCGCGCAGAGGATGGTCGCGATCAGAACGCGACGCTTCGTGCGGCTGTCGGCGTGCTCCTTGCTGGACATGGAAGGCTTCTACCCGGTTGTGCGGGTACCCGGACAGCCCGGTGCCGCGCCGCCACGGTCGGGTATGGTTGAGGTAGCCCTCGACCACGAAAGGATGTGACGCATCACGATGCTGGGCTTCGCCGCAACGGCGCTCGCGGGCTTCTTCGCGATCTCGAACCCGATAGCAAGCACGCCGATCTTCCTCAGTCTGACCGAGGATGAACCCGACGATGTCCGTAGGGCGATCGCGCTGCGCTCGGTGCTGCTCGCGTTCGTCATCATCGCTGTGCTGTGCATCGCCGGGAAGGCCATCTTCGCGCTCTTCGGCATCACGCTTACCGCGCTCAGGCTCACCGGCGGGGTGATCGCGTTCATCATCGGCTACCGCATGCTGCAGGGCGATCGCTCGTCCGTGCAGAGCCCCAAGGCGAGCGTCATCGAGCAGACCGACTTCTCTTCGACCCTCGACATGGCGGTGTCGCCGCTGGCGATCCCCATCCTCGTCGGACCCGGGACCATCGCCACGGCAATGACGTACGCGGGGTCGGGCGGAGCGGCTGAGGTGGCGCTGACCATCGGCGCGTTCGCTGTGCTCTGCGTCGTTACGTACGTGCTCTTCGTCTTCGGTCGCCCGTTCGTGCGCTTCATCGGCCGAACGGGCATCCGCGCGCTCAACCGGCTGATGGGTCTCGTGCTTGCCGTGGTGGGGGCGCAGCTCCTCCTCGATGGAGCCGCCGGCGCCGTTCGCATGATGGGACTCGGAGGCTAGAGGGGCCGGTACGTGCCGAGGCTGACCGAGGCGGTCACGACCACCGGCGCGACCATCGCGTCCACCCGCTCCTCGAGCGCGGCGTCTGTCACATGATGCGCGCTCGGCCCCATCCCGACGAGCGAGCGCAGGGCCCCGGCATCGAGCTCCATGCTCCACTCGGCCGGGCGCTCGTCGGTCTGACGGAAGTGCCCGGCGAGCTGCGCGGCGAGCCGGTCCGCCTTGTCGGGATCGATGTCGAGCATGCCGAGCGGGCCCGCCGCCTCGGCCAGATGCCGCTCCGTCGGCGTCACGACCACGAGCGTCCCCTCCGGCGCCAGGACCCGGGCGATCTCGGCGGCGTTGCGCGGCGCGAACACGTCCAGCACGACCGCCGCGGCGTCATCGGCCACCGGCAGGCGCTTCCAGGCGTCGCACACGACCGCCCCGATCCGCGGGTGAGCGGCGGCGGCGCGGCGCGCTGCGTGCTTGGAGATGTCGAGCGCGAGCCCGACCCGGCCGGGCATCGCATCGAGCACGCGGGCGAGGTAGTAACCGGTACCCGCGCCCACCTCAAGCACGCACCCCGCCACATCGGCGGCCGCGGGCACGCACGTCTCAGCGAGCGCGTCAGCAAGGGGCCGGTAATGGCCGGCGCCGAGGAACGCGTCGCGCGCGGCTACCATGGACGGCGTGTCCGCCGTGCCGGGCGCGGCGCCCCCGGCGAGCAGGTTCAGGTAGCCCTGCCGGGCGACATCGTAGGCGTGCCCGGCCGGACACCGCGCCGCGCCGTGAGCGATCGAGAGCCCGCTGTCGCAGACCGGGCACGCGAGCAGCCCGATGACGTCCGCGAGCATCCTCGGGTCGACCTAGGAGGGCTGCCAGTAGCAGCGCTTGGGCGAGACGATCTCGCCGGACTTCTTGAGCTCGGCCATCGCCTTGTCGACGTCCTTGCGGTCCAGCCCGGTCATCTCGACGAGCCTGCCCGCGTTCAGCGGCTCGCCGGCCGCCTTCATGGCTTCGAGCACCTGCTGCTTGACGTCCATGTGTGTTCCTCCCTCTCAGACCGCCGTCGTGGCGACGGCGCTCTACTGGACGATTATCACCGCTTCTTGAGCGTTCCCGCTGCACAGTATCGGATACGTGCCCGGATCGAGAGCCGGAAGCGTCACGACCGCCCCTGAGCTGATGTCGGACGTCGCCCCGGACGGTGGAAGCGTGACGGAGGTCCTGCACTCGGTGCCCGGCTCGAACTCGAGCTCGATCGGCACGCCGGCCTTCGCGAGGATGTACGGGGGATCGAACCCGTGGTCGTCGGCGATGCCGAGCCGCTGGACCGATCCATCCTCCGACAGCACCGCCGGCACGGCGTCTTCGACGCTCGGCGCGACGTAGCCGGCCGCTACCAGGACGGAGCGCACCTCGGCCTCGGAGGTCTGAGCGGAGTCGAAGTGGACGGTGAGCTCCTCGGTGGCGATCTCAAGCGAGGCGCGCACGACCCCCGCCTCACCGGCGAGCGCCTCGAATACGTGCGAGGACTCGTGCTCGGGGTCGCCCTCGGTGAGCACGAGGGGGAAGGCCGCGACCCCGTCGCCCTCGCCCGCCTGCAGGACTCTCGTGACGACGCCGTCGTCTGTTGCCTGGCTTCCGGCCGGCTCGGAAGCGATCACGGCGAGCAGGATGACCGCGAAGATCGCGACCACGGCGAGTACCACGACGTGCTGCTTCCTGAGCGCCATACATCCCCTTCCCACAGGTGTCCGGTCACATATCTGCCGAGCAGAAGACGTGCCACACGGCTCACCCGCCAAGCAGCCCCGCGCCGATGGCGAGCACGCCGAAGAGGATGAAGAACACGCCCGACACGACCCGCAGCGTCTTCTCGGGCAGATTGCGCCCGAGCAGGCGGCCCACGCCGATGGCGAGCGCATCCGCGAGCACCATGCCGAGCGTCGAGCCGAGCGTCACCCCCCAGAACCGGCCTGCCGCCGAGACGCCGGATGGGCCCATGCCGAGGCTCTCGATGAAGCCCTGCACGGCGGGGCCGGCGCTCTTCAGGTACGTGACGAGCGCGGTGCCCGGGTCCGCGGCGATGGTCATCGTCATGATCTGCGTCTTGTCCCCGAGCTCTGCGAGGAAGAAAGCGATGCCGGTGGCGACGATGGGTCCGAAGCGGTTGCGGCCGCGGTCTGCCTCGGCATCTTCCACTGAGTCGCCACGCAGCGTCCACACGCCGAAGCCGATGAAGAGAGCCCCGGTGATGTAGGGCAGCACGTCGGGCGGGATGACGCCGCCGACAGCCTGGCCGAAGAGCGTGGTGAAGAAGTGCACGACGAACGTGGCGATGAAGATGCCGATGAGCACCTGCCACGCCTTGTGCCGGCACGCGAGCGACATCGCGAGCAGCTGGGACTTATCGGCCAGCTCTCCGATGAGGATGAGCACGAACGCCACCGCGAAGACGTACGTCACGCCTGCCTCCGTTTCCTTCGCGCCGGGAAAAGAAGAAGACCCCGGCGAACGCTCGCGCCACAGTTCATGGCGCGATCACATCCGCCGAAGGTCTCGCGTGGGGTCCGTATGGGTCCGGCTGCACCGGGGCGCGAAGCCCAGCATGTCGATGCAGCCTTCCCGCCAGGGCGGGAATCGCTACTCCCCTTCAGCTGCTGTCAGTCTAGCAGACGCTTGAGCGCGGCGACGAACCGCTCCCGGTCGTCGTCCTCGAAGGCGGCCGGTCCGCGCGTCCGTCCACCGCTGCGACGCACCTTCTGTTCGGCATGGCGCACCGCAAGCTCCATATCGATGGTCGCTGACGAGTAGACTCGCCCGCGCGGACTCATCGGCCGGGCGCCCCGGCCGAGCGCCATCGCCGCAAGCCCGAGGTCCTGGGTGACCACGATGTCGCCCTCGGAGAGCCGCTCAACGATCGCGAAGTCGGCCGCATCGCGCCCCGCGCTCACCTGGACCGCCTCGATGCCGTCCCGCGCGGCATACCGGGAGAGGTTCTGCGTGGCGTTGGCGACGATCACGACGGGCACGCGGCGCGTTCTCGCGAGACCGACAGCCTCACGTGTCACGGGGCAGGCGTCGGCGTCTATGAAGAGCGTGGTCATGGGACGAGTGTATCCGCTCGGCGGAGCGGATGCGTCACGCTACGTACAGGAACACGGTGTACGCGACGTACAACGCGACGAGCGTCGCGCCGTACGCGCGCCCCATGCGGACGCGCGCGAACAGCATCGGCAGCAACGTCGCGGCGGCGGCGATCATCACCCAGACATCCACCGCCGCGAAGCGCGCCTCGATCGGGATGGGCGTGATCACGGCGGTCACACCGAGGATGCCGAGGATGTTGAAGGTGTTGCTGCCGACGACGTTGCCCACAGCCACATCCGCGTGACCGCGGAACGCCGCGACCACCGACGTCGCGAGCTCGGGCAAGGACGTCCCGAGCGCGACGAGGGTGAGGCCGATGACGGCCTCGGAAACCCCGAGCGACGTCGCGATCACAGTGGCGTTGTCGATAAGCAGCTGCGAACCGACGATGAGGCTGGCGACGCCGGCGAGGAGGTAGCCGAGGCCGCGTCCGACGCCGGGGCTCGTGCCGATCTCGGCTGCCTCGTGCTCGTGCAGCACGCCGGGCGGCGACGGTCTGCGCCGTTCGGCGCGGTACGAGTACGCGACGAACGCCACGAGTGCGAGCGCCATGACTGCGCCGTGCCAGCGCATGATGGTGCCGGAGAGCGCGAGGACCGCGAGCACGACGTAGCTCGCCGCCATGACGCCCGTGTCGCGGTAGAGCTCGCGCGGTTCGATGATGATGGGTCGGACGAGCGCACCCACGCCGAGGATCAGCAGCACGTTGGCCACGTTGCTGCCCACCACGTTGCCGACGGCAAGCCCCGGCTGACCGCGCAAGCCGGCCTGAAGGCTCACGATGAGCTCGGGCGCCGAGGTGCAGAAACCGACGACCGTCATCCCGATGAGCAGCGGTGATATGCCGAGGCGCCGGGCGAGCGCGACGGCGCCTCGGACGAGGAGCTCGCCGCCTCCGAAGAGCAGCGCGAGGCCGAGCATGGCGAGTGCGTAGGTCACACGACCCCCGTAGCGTAGGAAACGGTCCGCCGATGGTATCGTACCCGGGCGGCGCGGCCTACCTCCCGAGCTGTCCCCACACGAGACTCGCGGCGATCCACCACATGATGGCCCCGATCGCGACGTCGAGGACGCGCCACGCGCGCGGCTTCGCGAACAGCGGCGCCAGCAACCGCGCACCGTAACCGAGGCCGGCGAACCATGCCGCCGAGGCGCTCATCGCTCCCAGCGCGAACGCCAGACGCTCCGCGGCCGGGTGTTGGGCTGCGACGCTGCCGAGCAGAACGACCGTGTCGAGATAGACGTGCGGATTGAGCAGGCTGAGCGCGAGCGTCGCCGCGATCGCCGCCCCGGTCGAAGGGAGCGCGCGCGTGGGCTTCTCGGCCACATGGAGCGCCTCGGTGCGCGCGGCCGATCGGAACGAGAGCGCGCCGTAGACGAACAGGAACGCGGCCCCGCCCCACGCGGCGATGGCGGTCACCGCGGGGAACGCCCGGACAAGGGAGCCGAAGCCGGCGGCGCCGAGGGCGATGAGCGCCACATCGCAGAGCGTGCACGTCACGACGACGGCAAGCACGTGCTCGCGCCGCAGGCCTTGCCGCAGCACGAACGCGTTCTGCGCGCCGATAGCGATGATGAGGCTCGCGCCGAGCGCGAATCCCGCGAAGTACGGCCCGATGACGCCCGCAGGCACTCTTCCTCCTCCCGTCACGATGCCCGATAGTGTCGCATAACCAGCCCCGACGGGTGGCGCATGGACGCGGGTCCGGCGGGGCACGATACAATCGAGCCACCCGGCGAGAGGATGTGCATGAAGCGCAGCGTACGGTCCGCCCAGAACGTCAGCCGCATGTGTTTCGTCTGCGGCACCGAGAACCAGAGCGGGTTGTCCGCGCGCTTCCTCGAGCTCGACGATGGCGAACTTCTCGGCATCTTCGTCCCGCGCCCGGAGCATCAGGGGTATCCCGGGCGCCTGCATGGCGGTATCGCATCGACGATGCTGGACGAGACGATCGGCCGGGCCGTGAACCTGCGCGACCCCGACGCCTGGGGCGTCACCGTGGAGCTTTCCGTCCGATTCCGCAAGCCCGTGCCGGTCGATGGAGAGGTGACCGCGCTCGGCCGCATCACCAGGGACTCGGGCAGGATCTTCGAGGGGACCGGTGAGATCGTGCTCGACGACGGCACCGTGGCGGTGGAAGCGACGGGGCGCTACCTCAAGCTGCCGATCGACCGCATCGCCGGGGACGACCTCGACGAGCGCGAGTGGTACGCCGACCCGCGTCCCGCACCCGACGACGTCGACCTCTGAGGGGAGACCCGCGATGACCACGCCCGCAACGCTTATGGAGATCGCGACCCGGATGCCCAAGGCCGAACTGCACCTGCACCTGGAGGGCACCCTCGAGCCCGAGCTCGCGTTCGAGCTCGCCGCCCGCAACGGCGTGGGGCTGCGCTTCTCCTCGGTGGAGGAGCTGCGGCGCGCCTACGACTTCGACGACCTCCAGAGCTTCCTGGACGTCTACTACGAGACCGCGGCGGTCCTGCGCACGCGGCAGGACTTCTACGAGCTCACCGCGGCATATCTGCGCCGCGCCTCGGCCGACGGCGTGACGCACGTCGAGCCCTTCTTCGACCCGCAGCCGCACACCGCCCGCGGCGTGGAGTTCGGCGAGGTCGTCTCCGGGATCGTCTCGGCGCTGCGCGACGGAGCGGCGGAGCACGGCATCACGTGGCGGCTCATCATGTGCTTCCTGCGCGACCAGCCGGCCGCCGACGCGATGGCGACGCTGCAGGCGGCGCTCCCCTACCGCGACGTCATCGCGGGAGTGGGGCTCGACTCCGCCGAGGTCGGCAACCCACCGGAAGCGTTCGTGGAGGTCTACACGCGGGCACGCGAGGAAGGCTTCGCCGCCGTCGCGCACGCCGGCGAGGAGGGCACCGCCGACGACGTGCGGCGCACGCTCGACCTTCTCGGCGTGGCGCGCATCGAGCACGGCGTGCACGCGATGGACGACCCCGCGCTCGTCGAGCGCCTCGCGCGCGACCGGGTACCGCTCACCGTCTGCCCGCTCTCCAACGTGAAGCTGCGCGTCTATGAGACGCTTGCCGAGCACCCGCTCAGGCGGATGCTCGACGCGGGGATCGTGGCGACCGTGAACTCCGACGACCCCGCGTATTTCGGCGGGTATGTGGCCGAGAACTACCGCGCCTGCATCCGGGAGCTGGGGCTTTCGCGCGACGACCTGCGGACGCTGGCGCGGAATTCGTTCGAGGCGTCGTTCCTGCCCGCCGCCGAGAAGGCCGCGCACCTCGCGCACGTCGAAGCGTTCTTCTCGGCCATGGAAGCATAGGACGCGAAGGCGCCCCGACGCGCTACTCGACGGGGTCGCGCGCGATGGGGCACGTCATGCAGTGGCAGCCGCCCCGGCCCTTGCCGAGCTCGGAGCCCTCGATCTCGATGACCTCGACGCCGGCCGCCCTGAGCGCGGCGTTGGTGTGCGTGTTCTTGGAGTAGCCGACGACGACGCCCGGCTCCACGGCGACCACGTTGTTGCCGTCGTCCCACTGCTCGCGCGCGGCCGTGAAGACGTCGCCGCCTGTGGGCACGACACGCAGCCTGGGCACGCCGAGCGCGTCGGCGACGGCGGGCAGCAGCCCGCGCTCCTCGGCGATGTCGAAGGCGCCCTCGGCGTCGCCCGGACGGACGCTGTAGACCTTCATGGCCTCGATGACCGGCGGGTAGAGCGTCACGGCGTCGCGGTCCACGAAGCTGAACACCGTGTCGAGGTGCATGAACGCCCGGTCCTGCGGCATGCGGCACGCGATGATGCGCTCGACGGCGCCGGCGTCGAACAGCGAGCGCGCCATGTGCTCCACCATGCGCCCCGTGGAGCGCTCGCCCATCCCCACGAGCACCGTCTTGTTGCCGATCGGCATGATGTCGCCGCCCTCGAGCGAGACGCCCTGCCCGAGGTCCTCGACCGCGAAGCGTTCGGCGTCGCCCTGGGGCGGATACCAGAAGTCGAACTCCGCCTCGGCGAAGCGCGGGTGGTGCCGGTAGATAGCCGAGACGTTCACGACCTCAAGCCGGCGCGCGTGCCAGAAGAGCGGCGGCAGCACGACGCCGCCGTACAGCCAGGCGCTCGAATCCCGCGTGAACAGGGTGTTCGGGAGCGGCGGCAGGACGAAGCTCGAAGGCTCCGCCAGGACCGCGCCGAGCGAGTGGCGGTTGAGCGCCTCGAGGTCCACGCCATCGAGCTCGGAGATGAGCAGTCCGCCGATAAGGACCTCGGCCAGCCGGCGCGGGGGAAGGTCCAGCAGGAACGCCCGGAGCTCGCGGACGAGCGAGGGCCCGACGGTGTACGCCGAGACCGCGCGTGCCACGGTGTCCTCGCGTGCATCCGCGGACGCCTCGAGCGTCTCGGCCAGCAGCTCAAGCACGCACAGCACCTCGACGCCGCGATCGCGCAGCACGTCGGTGAACGCGTCGTGCTCCGCACGGGCGCGCTCCACCCAGACCAGGTCATCAAAGAGGTACTCCTCGCGATTGCGCGGGGTGAGCCGCTCGAGCGCGAGCCCGGGGCGATGCACGAGCACCGTCCGCAGCCTGCCGACCTCCGAGTACGCACCCAGCGCCGTCATCACGACCTCCCTCACGTGCCTCGCGCCACCGTCGGCGCGCCCGTCGTCCCCATTATGGACGACCGCACGCGCTGGCGCCCGACGATGACGGGTACCTTCTCGGCAGGGCTTCGTGAGTGCGCGAACTAGACCGGCCGGAGGGGGTCTCTCATGGACGTACGTCGTCGATTCGTGCTCGTGGTCATGGCCGCGCTCGTCCTGCTCGTCCCGGCGGCCGCCTTCGCGCTACCCGACCTGCCGAGTTCGGCATTCGAGCCTTCCGAGGGCTGCGGGTGTCACGCGGGCCTCGTCGACGATTGGCGCCCGTCGATGCACGCCCAGGCGCTCACCGACCCCCTCTTCCTCGTCAAGCTCGAGGAGGCCGAGAAGGCCACCGGCGGCGCTCTCGGCCCCTTCTGCAACGCGTGTCACGGACCCATCGCGGTCATGTCCGGCGAGATCGACGGGCTTGACCAGACGGGGCTGTCGGCCGTCTCCGCCGAGAGCGTGACCTGCGACTTCTGCCACCAGGTGAGCGGCACGGAGGAGCCGCTCGGCAACGTCTCCCAGATCGTGACGGGCGACGGCGTGAAGCTCGCGCAGCTCGAGGACCCGCAGGCGCCCCATGACGCGGCGTACAGCGCCTTCCATGAGACCGCTGAGTTCTGCGGCTCGTGCCACAACGTCGACCACCCGGGCAACGGCATGCACCTGGAGGCCACCTACAGCGAGTGGAAGGACAGTCCCTACGCCGAGGAGGGCATCACCTGCCAGGACTGCCACATGACCCCCGGGCCCGGCGTCACCAAGCCCGACCCCGGCAAGGCCGCCGGCATGGGACCCGAGCGCGAGCACATCTACCGCATGACGTTCGCGGGGGGCAATGTAGCGCTCGGCGACGCGGAGCTGGCCGAGGAGCGCCTCAAGGCCGCTGCGACGCTCGAGCTCGACGTGCCGGAGGTCGTGACCTCGGGCGAGGTGCCGGTGAAGACCACCATCACCAACGTCGGCGCCGGGCACTACCTGCCCACCGGCCTGACCGAGGTCCGCCAGATGTGGCTCGAGGTCGTCGCGGTCGGCGAGGACGGCACGGAGCTGCTGCGCGAGCGGCGCGATTTCGGCAGCGTGCTCAAGAACGAGGCCGGCGAGCACCCCGTCGAGCTGTGGGAGGCCGTCGCGTTCCAGAGCGACGACCGCATCGCGCCGCGCGCCTCGACGTCGAACACCTACACGTTCGACATGCCCGCCGCCCCGGTGACGGTCACCGCCGCGCTGTACTACCGTTCAGCCTCCGAGGAGATGGCCGAGAAGGCCGGCGTGGACGTCCCGACGACCGAGATGGTGCGTGCGACGGCGACCGTCTACGCCACAGCCGAGCAGGCAGCGCAAGCCGGGGCCGATCGGATGGACGACGAGCCCGGGGGAGGAGGTGGCACGGCCGCGCTGCTCGGCATCGCGGGCGTGGCCGCAGCGGTCGCGATCGTCTCGGCCATCGCGATCGCGCGCAAGCGTACGGCAGCGTGAGGCCGTTCGCCTCTCGGCTGCACGACGACGCCGGGCTCGAATCGGTATCATCAGGCGGTAAGGACGGGTAGAGAGCACCTCGCCGACCGACAGGAGGCCACCGTGGGCATGGCACAGACCCGCACGAGCGCCCTGTTGAGGAGTCGACGCGACGACATCGTCGAAGATGCGCTCGCGCGGATGTGGGAGCGTTGGCCCGGCATGCGCGAGTCCTTCACCGACGACCAGCTCGATAATACGGTCAAAGACACTCGCTTCCACGTGGACTTCCTCGCCTCCGCGCTCTGGGCGGGCGAACAGGGCCTGTTCGATGACTACGTGCGATGGGTGAAGGTGCTCTTCCTGAATCTCGACATCCCCGTCGCATGGCTCACCGGCAGCCTTGAGGACGTGCGCAGCGCTGTCGCGTCGGTGCTCGACGACGCATCGGCCGCACCCGCCCTGACCTCGATCGACGCCGCACTCGACGCACTGGATGGCGTCGAAGCGGAGCTGTCACCGTTCATACAGCCCGCACAACCCTTCGGCGCGCTTGCGATCCGGTACCTTGGCTCGGTGCTCGGCGGCGACCGCCACGGAGCGATGCAGATCGTGCACAACGCGCTCGAAGACGGTACGTCGGTAAGGGACATCTACCAGCACGTGTTCGAACGCACCCAGCTGGAACTAGGGCGCTTGTGGCAGATGAACCGCATCACGGTCGCCCAGGAGCACTACGCGACAGCGGTGACGCAGATGGTGATGTCGCAGCTCTACCCCCGCCTCTTCCAAAACGAGAAGAACGGCTTCACGCTCGTGGCCGCCTGCGTCGGCGGCGAGCTGCATGAGATCGGCATGCGCATGGTGGCCGACTTCTTCGAGATGGAGCAGTGGGACACGCACTACCTGGGGGCGAGCACGCCCGCGGACTCGATCGTCGAGATGACCACCGAGCGGGATGCCGACGTCCTGGCCTTGTCGGCCACGATGACGTTCCACGTGCCGGACATCGCGAACGTGATCGAAGCGCTGCATGCCGAGGAACGGAGCCGCCGTGTCAAGGTGATCGTGGGAGGCTATCCCTTCAACCTGGCGCCGGGGTTGTGGCGGCGGGTCGGCGCTGACGGCTACGCCCCGGACGCGGTATCCGCGGTGACGCTGGCCGGCGAGCTGGTGGCAGGATGACTCCCGGAGACGACGCTTCCGCACGGGTCGATGCCGCGCGCGGACTCGCGCTGCACTGCAGTGACGACGGTACCGTCATCGAGGTCATCGCCCCTGGCCTGATCACCGGAGAGGCGCTGCGGGCCGGGGCATCGCTCCACGGTCTGATCGCGCCAGACAGCACGGAGAAGCTGCGCGCGTTCCTGGCACAGCTGAGGACGGGCGCGAGCGTCTTTGACTGGGAGATGAACGCGCTCGTGGGCGAGGGCATCCACGCACTGCGGTTCAGCGGTGTGCCCACGGCTGACGGCGCCCTGGTCATCGGAGTCGTCTCGCACAGCGACTTGCTCGCGATGCTCGAGCAGCTCGTCGCGATGAACAACGAGCTGGTCAACACCGTCCGGACGTTGACCAAGGAGCAGACGACACCACGACCGCGCGCCGAAGCGGACGGATTCGCTGAGCTGACGCGGCTCAACAACGACCTTGTCAACCTCCAGCGAGAACTCACGAAGAAGAACGCCGAGCTGGAGCGGAGCCGGCGAATGGTCAGCAGCATCATCGAGACGACCCCGGACATCATCTACATCTACGACGTGTCGCTTGGTCGCATCGTCTGGAGCACCCACAGCGTGGCCTCCGTCCTCGGCCACCCCCTCGACGCTGACGCCGATGATGCCCGACTGCTGGAGGAAGCGCTCGACCCGGAGACGCTTGACGCCCGCCGGCGTCGCTCCGCGGAGCTCGCGGCCTCGCCCGAGGGAACGGTCCTCGAATGGGAGTACCTGGCACACGACGCTTCTGGGGAGCAGCGCTGGCTCTCCGCGCGTGAGACGGTCTTTGAGCGGATGCAGGACGGCCGAGTGGCGCGCCTGCTCGGTGCGGCGCAAGACGTGACCGAGCAGCGGCGGCTGCTCGAGCGACTCCGCGAGCTGGCGCTCGTGGACGAACTCACCGGCCTGTACAACCGGCATGGCTTTGAGACGCTGGCCCATCAGACCGTCGAACACGCGGCGCGCACCGGGCAGCGTCTCGGCGTCCTGTTCTGCGATCTCGACAACCTCAAGACCATCAATGACACGTACGGGCACGCGGACGGCGACCGGGTCATCCAGGCGGCAGCGGAAGCGCTCAGGAGAGCGATGCGATCCGCCGACGTCATCGCGCGCCTGGGCGGGGACGAGTTCGTCGCGCTCACCATAGAGACCTCGCCGGACGGCACGGAGGCGCTCCGCGATCGCCTGCACGCGGTCGTCGAGCGTATGAACCGCCAGCTCGACCTGCCCCTCCCGCTCGAGATGAGCGTCGGCATCTCCGTGTGCGACGCGCCGGGGACGTGCCGGCTCCAGGAGTTGGTCGACGCGGCCGACAGCGACATGTACGAGCGCAAGCACCGGGGCGGGCGATCGGATCAGTGAGCAGCGAGGCGCACGCCCGGATCGCCCGGCTGGAACGTGAGCTCCAAGACGCCCACCGGCGCATCGAGGAGCTGACCGCCGAGTTGGAGCGGGTGCGGGACTCCCGGGACGACTTCCTCGCGGCGATGAACCATGAGCTGCGGACGCCGCTCAACCACATCATCGGATTCGCGGACATGCTCGCGCTCGGGATGGCCGGGGTGCTCGATGAAGAGCAGCAGAGGCAGATCGCTGTGGTGCGGGATTCCGGCCGCTATCTCTTCTCCATCATCGAGGATGTGCTGGACCTGTCCCGGCTTGACGCCGGCGCCGCACGCTTCTCCGAGGATGACTTCTCGGCAGCGGAGGTGGTGGAGGCGGCCGTGGAACTCAAGCAGCCGATCGCCGTGGAGAAAGGCCTCGCGATCGTGCAGGACGTACCGGCTTCCGAGCTGCGCATCCGAAGCGACCGAAGAAGGGTCCGCCAGATCCTCGGCATCCTTATCGGCAACGCGTTGAAGTTCACACGGGAGGGCCATGTGCTCATACGCGTCAGCCGGGACGACGGTGTGGCCCGGTTCGAGGTGTCGGACACAGGTATGGGAATCCCGCCCGACAAGATCGAAGCCGTGTTCGAGGAGTTCGTCCAGCTTCCCGTCCCGGGGATCGCCAAGAGCAACGGCATGGGCCTGGGACTGACGCTCGGGCGGAAGCTCGCGCGGCTCCTCGGCGGGGACATCTCGGTCACGAGCACTAGCGGGGCTGGCTCCACGTTCACGCTGACACTGCCGATCGATCGCTCGTCCGATCGGCAGCGCTTCACGTGGTGATCGGGTGGTCGGCGTGGTCGCCGCTCGTCGGACCCTCGTTGTGCCGCGATAGGGCGAACGGGTACCATCGCTTCCGAAGGGGAGTAGCTGCCCGGCCCCGGCCGGGAGACAGGCCGTCATCACGGACCCCGATGGTCCCGGTGCTGTCGTAGACACCGCTCGATTGCGAGACCTTCGCGCCCGACAAACCGTACCCGAGCGCAGAAAGGCGACCGCATGCCAGCGAACGCACCGGCCGACAACGGCCCCGAGAACGACAGCACCCCGTACGCCGTCGAACACCCGCACACCCTCACGACCTCCGAGGCGCTCGACGCCGCCGATGCGGACGAGCGCGGCCTCGAGCCCGGAGATGCGGAGGAGCGTCTTGAGCGGCTCGGCCCCAACGCGCTGCCCGAGGGGAAGAAACGCAGCCTCTTCTCGATGATCCTCGGGCAGTTCACCGACTTCCTCATCCTGCTGCTCATCGGCGCAGCGATCATCTCGGCCGTGCTCGGCGAGTCCATCGACGCCATCGCCATCGTCGTCATCGTGGCGCTCAACGCCGTCATCGGCGTCGTGCAGGAGTACCGCGCCCAGAAGGCGATGGAAGCGCTCAAGGCGATGTCCGAGGTGACGGCGCAGGTGCGCCGCGGCGGACAGGTGGTGGAGGTCCCGGCCTCCGAGCTCACGCTCGGCGACGTCGTGCTGCTCGACGGCGGGCGGATCGTCCCCGCCGACCTGCGGCTCCTTGAAGCCGAGCGCCTGCGCATCGCCGAGGCTGCGCTCACCGGCGAGTCGCTGCCCATCGACAAGCACATCGATCCGCTGGAAGAAGTCGACGTCCCGCTCGGCGACCGCACGAACATGGCGTACCGCGGCACCGAGGTCGTCGGGGGCCGGGGGGTCGGCGTCGTCACCGCCATCGGCCTCGGCACCGAGCTCGGCAAGATCGCCGGGCTGCTCCACGGCACCGAGGAGACCAAGACACCGCTGCAGAAGCGGCTCGCGCAGTTCGGCCGACAGCTCGCCTACGCGGCACTCGCGCTCTGCGCGCTCGTGTTCGTCATCGGCATGCTGCGCGGCGGCGACGTCCTGACGATGTTCCTCACAGCCGTCTCGCTCGCCGTCGCGGCTGTGCCTGAGGCGCTGCCCGCCGTGGCGACGGTCACCCTCGCGCTCGGCGCGCGCAAGCTCGTGAAGACGAACTCGCTCGTCCGCAACCTGCCGGCCGTCGAGACGCTCGGCTCGGTCACCTTCATCTGCACCGACAAGACCGGCACGCTCACGCTCAACCGCATGACCACTGAACGCGTCATGATCGCCGGGGAGGGTCGGGACACCCTTCCCGCCTGCGACGAGCAGTGCCCCGCCGGATGGCGGACGCTCGCGCTCGGCATGGCGCTCTCCAACGACGTCGGCGGCGACGAGGAGCTTCTCGGCGACCCCACCGAGATCGCGCTCGTGAAGGGCGCGGCTGACGCCGGGTACGAACGGAACGCGCTCGCCGAGCGCCTGCCGCGCGCGGCCGAGCTGCCCTTCGACTCCGACCGCAAGCTGATGACCACGGTGCACCGCGACCCCGAGGGAGGTCTGGTCTCGTTCACGAAGGGCGCGGCCGAGGCCGTGCTCCAGCGGTCACGGGCGGCGCTCGCCGTGGACGGCTCGGAGATCGACCTCGACGCGGAGGCGGTGCTCGCCACCGTAGACGAGTGGTCTGCGAAGGGTCTGCGCGTCCTCGCCTTCGGCACACGCCGGCTCGAGTCGTTGCCGGCGGAGGTCGACTACGACGACCTCGAGTCCGAGCTCGTCCTCGTCGGCCTGGTGGGTCTTGTCGATCCGCCACGGGACGAGGCCGCTGCCGCGGTGGCCACCTGCATCGAGGCGGGCATCGTCCCCGTCATGATCACCGGCGACCACCCCTCCACCGCGCTCGCGATCGCGCGACGCATCGGCATCGCGCACGACCCCGACGACATGATGACGGGCAGCGAGCTCGAAGCGATGGACCTGGAGCACTTCGAACGGCGCGTCGAAGACGTCCGCGTCTACGCCCGCGTGGCGCCCGAGCAGAAGCTCAAGATCGTCGAGGCGTTGCAGGACAAGGGCGAGTTCGTGGGGATGACCGGCGACGGGGTGAACGACGCTCCGGCGCTCCAGCGCGCCGACATCGGCATCGCCATGGGCATCACGGGGACCGACGTCGCCAAGGAAGCGGCGGACATGATCCTGCTCGACGACAACTTCGCGTCGATCGTCTCCTCGGTCCGCGAAGGCCGCAAGATCTTCGACAACATACGGAAGTTCATCAAGTACACCATGACGAGCAACTCCGGCGAGATCTGGACGATCCTGCTCGCCCCGCTGCTGGGTCTGCCCATCCCGCTGCTCCCCATCCACATCCTGTGGATCAATCTCGTCACCGACGGGCTTCCGGGCCTCGCGTTCGCCTCAGAGCCTGCCGAGAAGGCGATCATGCAGCGCCCGCCCCGGGCGCCCAAAGAGAGCATCTTCGCCGACGGCCTCGGCGTGCATCTCATCTGGGTCGGTCTCCTCATGGGAGGCGCGTCCCTCATCACCCAGGCCGTGGCGATGGAGCTCGACCTGCACTGGCAGACGATGGTCTTCACCGTGCTCTGCTTCAGCCAGATGGGCCACGCGCTCGCCATCAGGAGCGACCGTCGATCGCTCTTCCAGCTCGGGCTCGGCTCGAACCGCCCGATGCTCGGCGCCGTCGCGCTCACGATCGGCGCCCAGCTCGCCACCATCTACGTCCCGTTCCTGCAGCCGGTCTTCAAGACCGAGGCGCTCTCGCTGCCTGAGCTCGGCGCCGCGCTCGCGATGTCCACGGTGGTCTTCTGGGCCGTCGAGCTTGAGAAGGTGAACAAGCGCCGCCTCGACCGGCAGCGCTCAGCGCGTCGCGCCGAGGCGCAGACCGCATAAGGCGTACCCGGTCAGAAGCGCCGGCCGCGTGGATACCGCGACCGGCGCTTCTCGGCGTCCTGATCGGCTATGAGCTCTTGTCGTCGCCCGTCACCCGCGACGTGAGCGCGTCCCACGCGCCCTCGAATCGCTCGCGCGCGTCCTCGAACGCGTCTTCGCCCGCTTCGGCCATCTCATCGAACCGTGCGCGCGCACGCTCCCAGACGCTCTCCATCTCGTCGGCCTGCTCGCCGAGCCGGATCCTCGCATCAGCGCCCGCTTCCTTCGCCCGCGCCTTTGCGGCGTCGACCTCGGCCTTCATGCGATCGAGCTCGGCCTCCGCCTTCTGCCGATACGCCTCTCTGTCCACGTCCGACACGGGGTCGCACCTCCTTCCGAGCACAGAGACCCTTCGCGTAGAGGGTGCCCCGGCGGTGTCGAGCCCAATCGCACGCGGACGCGGGCGGGGTGGCGGCGCCACGAGCGAGCGCGAGCGCTCTCGGTCCCGTGCGGCGGCTCAGCCGAGCCGCGCACCCACGAGCCGCGCTACCTCGGCCTTGTCGCAGTTGCCGCCGCACTCGGCCACGACGAGCCCGATCGCGCGTCCCATGTCGCGCTTCTCTGTAAGCCCGCCCTCGGCGATCACCCGCTCGACGATCGCCGCGAGCTCGTCGCCGGTGACCTGCGCGGGCAGGTAGCCGCTCAGGATCTCCACCTGCTGCTTGAGGAGTGCTGTGCGCTCGGCGTTCGTGCCGGCCTTCTCGGAGGCCTCGAGCGTCTCGCCCGTCTGCTTGAGCACCTTCTTGAGCGCGGCGACCACGTCTTCGGGCGCGAGCTCGGAGCCGCTCTCCTTCTCCTTCGTGTCGATCTCGTTCTTCACGAGACGCAGGATCGAGAGCCGCGGCTTGTCGTGCGCCCGCATGGCCGATGCGATCTCCGCCGAGAGGAACTGCTTGTCCATGCTCACTCCTTGTCCGTCACGGCCGTTCGGCCGCCTGTGAAGACGTCCGCCACGAGCGGCGCGCCCGGGCGGTACGCAAGGTGCACGTATGACGGCGCATCGAGCACCGCGAGGTCGGCACGCGCGCCCGGGCCGAGGCGACCGACATCGTCCCGGCGCAACGCCGCCGCGCCGCCTGCCGTCGCCGCCCACAGCGCCTCGCCGGGCGTCATCCGCATCTCCCTGACCGCCAGCGCGATCACAAGCGGCATCGAGGTCACGTATGACGACCCCGGGTTGCAGTCGGTCGCGAGCGCGACCGTGGCGCCCGCGTCGAGCAGGCGACGAGCGTCGGCGTACGGAGCCCGCGTCGAGAAGTCGGCGCCGGGCAGCAGCGTCGCCACCGTGGCCGAGGAGGCGAGGGCTTCGACATCATCCTCGGTGAGGTGGTTGCAGTGGTCGACGCTCGCCGCGCCGAGCTCGACCGCCAGCCGCACGCCCGGCCCGCGCGCGAGCTGGTTGCCGTGCAGCCGCGGCAGGAGACCGGCCGCGGCGCCAGCCGCGAGCACGGCGCGCGCCTCGTCCTCGCCGAACGCCCCGACATCGCAGAAGACGTCGATCCACCGCGCGTGCGGCGCGCACGCGTCGAGCATCGCCCCGCAGACGAGCGCGACGTACCCGGCGCGATCCGCCGCGGACTCGGCGGGCACCACGTGCGCCCCCAGGAAGGTCGTCTCGGCGGTCAGCTCGCGCGAGATCGAGAGCAGGCGCCGCTCATCATCGACGGTGAGCCCGTAGCCGCTCTTCGCCTCGATCGTCGTCGTGCCCGATGCCGTCATCTCGGCGTGCAGCCGGCGCGCGTTGGCGCGTAGCGTGGCATCGGACGCCGCGCGGGTCGCCGCCACCGTCGTCATGATGCCGCCGCCCGTGTACGGCTCGCCGGCCATGCGCGCGGCGAATTCGGCCGACCGCTCGCCGGCGAACACGAGGTGCGTATGGCTGTCCACGAAGCCCGGGACGACGGCTCGACCGCCGAGGTCCACCCGCTCGTCTGCGGCAGGCGCCTCGTCAGCGCTCCCCACCCAGACGACGCGACCGTCCTCGGCCACGAGCGCCGCGTCGCGCACGATGCCGAGCGCCGAACCGTCCCCGAGCGCGGGATCGTTGGTGACGAGCTCGCCGATGGCCGAGAAGAGCGTCGCGGTCACGATCGCTCCCCGCCCTCGCGCATCGGGACCCGCACCCCGGTCTTCTCGGCCACCTCGACCGCGCGCTCGTAGCCCGCGTCGACGTGCCGGACGACGCCCATGCCCGGGTCGTTTTGGAGCACGCGCTCGATCTTGGCGGCGGACAGCTCCGTGCCATCGGCCACGGTCACCTGCCCGGCATGCAGCGAGCGGCCGATGCCCACGCCGCCGCCGTGGTGGAACGAGACCCACGTGGCGCCCGACGCGACGTTCACGAGCGCGTTCAGCACCGGCCAGTCGGCGATGGCGTCGCTCCCGTCGAGCATGCCCTCGGTCTCCCGGTACGGGGATGCCACGCTGCCACAGTCGAGGTGGTCGCGCCCGATGACGATGGGCGCCGTCAGGCGACCGTCGGCGACCATCTCGTTGAAGCGCAGGCCCGCCCGGTCGCGCTCCCCGTAGCCGAGCCAGCAGATGCGCGACGGCAGCCCCTGGAACGCGACCTTCTCGGCGGCCTGCTCTATCCACCGGCGGAGCGCCTCGTTCTGCGGGAAGAGCTCGAGGATCGCCGCGTCGGTGGCGCGGATGTCCGCGGCGTCGCCGGAGAGCGCGGCCCAGCGGAACGGGCCTTTGCCCTCGCAGAAGAGCGGCCGGATGTAGGCGGGCACGAAGCCGGGGAACTCCCAGGCCCGGCCGTAGCCGCCGAGCTCGGCCTCCTTGCGGATGGAGTTCCCGTAGTCGAAGACCTCGGCGCCCGCATCCATGAAGCCCACCATCGCCTCGACGTGGCGCGCCATCGACGTTCGGGCGCGGTCGATGAACTCCTCGGGGGCGCGCGCGGCGTACTCGTCCCACTCGGCCACGCTCACGCCGACGGGCAGATAGCGCAGCGGGTCGTGCGCGGAGGTCTGGTCGGTCACGATGTCCACCGCCACGCCGCGACGCAGCAGTTCGGGCAGCACCTCGGCGCAGTTGCCTTCCAGCCCCACGCTGAGCGCGCGCCGCTCCGCCTTGGCCGAGAGGACCCGGGCGAGCGCATCGTCCAGGTCGATCGTCCACTCGTCCAGATAGCGGTCGCGCACCCGGCGCTCGAGCCGCGCGGCATCCACCTCCACGACGAGCACGACGCCCTCGTTCATCGTGACGGCGAGGGGCTGCGCGCCGCCCATGCCGCCGCATCCGCCGGTCACCGTGAGCGTGCCCGCGAGCGTGCCGCCGAAGCGCTTGGCGGCCACCGCCGCGAACGTCTCATACGTGCCCTGCAGGATGCCCTGCGTGCCGATGTAGATCCAGCTCCCGGCCGTCATCTGGCCGTACATCAGCAGGCCCATCGCCTCGAGGCGACGGAACTCCTCCCAAGTCGCCCACTCGCCCACGAGGTTGCTGTTGGCGATGAGAACGCGCGGCGCCCACTCGTGCGTCCTCATCACGCCCACGGGCTTGCCCGATTGCACGAGCATCGTCTCGTCGGCCTTCAGCGTCCTGAGCGTGCGCACGAGCGCATCGAAGCTCTTCCAGTCGCGCGCGGCCTTGCCGGAGCCGCCGTAGACGATGAGGTCATCGGGTCGCTCGGCCACCTCGGGGTCGAGGTTGTTCATCAGCATGCGCATGGCGGCTTCCTGCGGCCATCCCTGCGCCGTAAGCTCCGTCCCGCGCGGCGCGCGGACCGGGCGTGCGCCCTCGCTCATCGCCTTCTCCTCCCCTTACTCCAGCTCACCGATGACCGCCTGGACCGCCGAGAGGACCGCGCCGCTCGCCACGAGCTCGCTCGCCGCCTCGACCTCGGGAGCAAGCCAGCGGTCCGGTCCGGGCCCCGCGACGCGCGTCCGCAGCAGGTCGCGCACGGCCGCGGTCGCCGCCGCGGGCCCGAGCGGCGCGCGCAGGTCGAGCGCCCGCGCGGCCGTGAGGACCTCGACCGCGAGCACACGGGAGAGCCCCTCGATCGCGCGGCGCAGCTTGCGCCCCGCCGACCACCCCATCGAGACGTGGTCTTCCTGCATGGCCGAGGACGGGATCGAGTCCACGCTCGCGGGCACGGCCAGGCGCTTGAGCTCGGCGACGATGCCTGCCTGCGTGTACTGCGCGATCATGTGCCCCGAGTCCACCCCGGGGTCGTCGGCAAGGAACGGCGGCAGCCCGTGACTGCGCGCCACATCGAGCATCCGGTCGGTCCGGCGCTCGCTCATCGACGCGACGTCGGCCACGGGGATCGCGAGGAAGTCGAGCGCGTAGGCGACCGGTGCGCCGTGGAAGTTGCCGTTGGACTCCACCCGGCCGTCGGGCAGCACCACGGGGTTATCGATGGCCGAGGCGAGCTCGCGCTCCGCCACGCTCACCGCGTGCGCGAGCGTGTCGCGCAGCGCGCCCGTCACCTGCGGCGCGCACCGCAGCGAGTACGCGTCCTGCACCCGCGGGTCGTCGTCGCGGTGCGAGGCGATGATCCCCGAGCCCTCGAGCACCCGACGCATGGTGCGAGCGGCGGCGGCCTGCCCCGGGTGCGGCCTCAGCGCGATGAGGTCCTCCGCGAGCACGCGGTCGGTGCCGAGAAGCGCCTCGAGGCTCATCGAGGCGGCCACGTCGGCCGTGGTCGCGAGGAGGCGCAGGTCCGCGATCGCGAGCGCCAGCATGCCGAGCATCCCGTCGGTGCCGTTGATGAGCGCGAGGCCTTCCTTCTCGGCCAGCTCGAGCGGCTCGATGCCGGCGGCGCCGAGCGCTTCAGGCGCGGGCGCACGATGCCCGTCGGGGGCGAACGCCTCGCCCTCGCCCATGCAGACGAGCGCGCAGTGGGCGAGCGGGGCGAGATCGCCCGAGCAGCCGAGCGAGCCGTGCTCGGGCACGACGGGGGTGATGCCGGCGTTCAGGACCGCCGCGTACGTCTCGGCCACGAGCGGGCGCGCGCCCGTGCGGCCGGTGAGCAGCGTCGCGAGTCGCAGCAGCATGAGCGCGCGCACGACCTCGGCCTCGACCGGCTCGCCGCTGCCCGCCGCATGCGAGCGCACGAGCGACCGCTGCAGGCGCGTGCGCTTCTCGGGCTCGATGTAGATGGTGGCGAGCGCGCCGAAGCCGGTGCTGACGCCGTACACGGGCTCGCCCGAACGAGCGAGCCGGTCGACGTGCGCCCGCGTCTCCGCCATGCGCTCGAGCGCTCCTGCCGAGATGCGCACCGGCGCGCGGTCCCGCGCGACGGCCACGACCTCGTCGATCGAGAGCGGGCGCTCCCCTGCGACGATCGCGTCATGCATCCTGATCGCTCGCCTCCCTCGTGAGCGGGACGACGGGTTCGACGCGCGGCACGCGGCGTGCCCTCCGCCCCACATAGACCGCGGCGCTCCGTGGTACATACTCGACGATAGCCCATATACTGGAAGCCTGCCGAGCAGAACGGACGTGCCGTGTCCTACTCTTCGTTCCCGAACGACCCGCTCTGGCCGCGCGCGAGCGCGTGGCTCGGCACGCGGGCTTCCGCGGAGGGCGCGGTCGACCTCGCGATCATCGGCGTCCCCGCTCACGAGACCTCGATCTCTCCGTCCGAAGCGCACACCACCCCAGCAGCCGTGCGCGAGGCCCTCGGCCGGTACTCGACGTTCGCGGCGAGCCGCGGCGTCGACATCGCCGCGCTCTCCGCCGTCGACCTCGGCGACGTGCCGGAGCCCGACGGACCCGACGGCGAGGCGCGCGTACGCGCCGCGCTCCGCGGCGCGCTCGGCCGCGCGCGCCTGCTCGTCGCCATCGGAGGCGACAACTCGATCACCTTCTCGGCCATGGACGCGCTTGCCGATGACGACCTCGGCGCCTGGGGGCTCATCACGCTCGACGCGCACCATGACCTGCGCGACGGCGTCTCCAACGGCTCGCCCGTGCGCCGCCTCATCGAGGCCGGCCTGCCCGGCGCGAACGTGGTGCAGGTGGGCATCGCCGATTTCTCCAACTCCCGGGCGTACGCCGAGCGGGCCCGTGAGCTCGGGATAACGGTGATCGGGCGCGAAGCGCTGCGGGAGAGCCCGGTGGCCGAGGTGGCCGCGCGCGCGCTGGCCGTCGCCGGCGCCGGCGGGCGGCCCGTCTATGTGGACCTCGACGTCGACGTCTGCGATCGCGCCGCCGTCCCGGGCTGCCATGCGGCCGCACCGGGAGGCATCAGCGCCGACGAGCTGCGCTCCTTCGCGTTCCACTTCGCACGCGACCCGCGCGTGAAAGCCGTCGACGTCACCGAGGTGGATGCGGCGGCCGATGCGGCCGATGGGCGCACGGTGCGTCTCGCCGCGCTGCTCGTGCTCGAGACGGCCGCGGGGCTGGCTGCGCGCGACGCCCCGGCGTGAAACCCGTTGTCCCACGGGTAGGAACCGGGCAGACACCCACGGCGCGGGATGGAGGAGGGTCGCATGGACGGGTTCGTCGATGTTCTCGGCAGCGACGCGCTCGCACCGGGAGGAATGACCGGCGTGGAGGCGCACGGCAAGACGGTGCTGCTCGCCCGTGTGGACGACGACTTCTACGCCACGCAGGCGCGCTGCCCGCACATGGGCGGAAACCTGCTCAAGGGCACGCTCGAGGGCTCCGTGGTCACTTGCCCGCTGCACGCGTCGCAGTTCGACGTCACCGACGGCAGCGTCGTTCGCTGGACCGATTGGACCGGGGTGCTCGAGGCGGTGGGCGACGCCCTGCGCCACCCGCGGCCGCTCACCACCTACGCGGTGCGCGTGGAGGCCGGACGCGTCATGATCGGCGCCGAGAAGCCCTCCGCCGACCCGGAGTGACCCGGGCCGTCAGCGGTTCTCGTCGCTCTCCTCGGCTGAAGCCGTCCGCTCCGGCAGCAGCAGCGTGAACGTCGAGCCCTCGCCGGGCGCGCTGCGCAGCGTGACCGCACCGCCGAGCAGCACGGCAAGCCCCCGCGAGATCGCAAGCCCCAGACCCGTCCCGCGCTCCTCGGGGTCGAGCCCGTGCTCGTGCTGGGTGAACTCGCCGAAGATGTCCTCGTGGCGTTCGACGGGGATGCCAGGGCCGGTGTCGGTCACGGCGAACGCGACCATGCCGGGCGCGGCGCGGCGGACCTCGAGCGTCACCGAGCCCTCCGACGTGAACTTGACGGCGTTGCCGAGCAGGTTGAGCAGTATCTGCCGCACGCGGCGCGAGTCCGTGCGGATCACCGCGTCGTCGAGCTCGTCGCCGACCGCGAGCGTCAACTCGATGCCCTTCTCGGCGGCGCTCGGGACGATGGCCGAGAACGCCTCCCGCGCCACTGCGCCCGGCGCCACATCATCCCACTCGAGCACGAGCCGGTCGGCTTCGATGCGCGAGAGGTCGAGGACGTCGTTGATGAGCGCGAGCAGATGCCGGCCCGAATGGTTGATCATCTCGAGCTGCCGGCGCTGCTCGTCCTCCACGGGACCGGCGAGCTCGCGCAGCAGCATGTCCGAGAAGCCGATGATCGAGTTGAGCGGCGTGCGCAGCTCGTGGCTCATCGAGCGCAGGAATCGCGACTTGACCTCGTTGGCCTCCACGAGCTGCGCATTGGCGTCCATCAGCTCGGTGACGGCGCGTTCGAGCTCCTCGGTCCGCGCGCGGACCTGTTCCTCGAGCGAGGCGTTGACGTGCTGGAGCTCGACCTCGGCGGCCTTCCGGTCGCTGATGTCGATCGCGTACACCACCCGGCTTTCCGGACGGCCCTGCGCATCGGGCACGGTCACCACCTCGAGGAGCACCGGGAAGCTCGTCCCGTCCTTGCGCCTGTGCTCCGTCTCGAACCGCAGCTGGCCGCGCTTGTCGATCGTCCGCACGTGTTTCGCCGCCGATTCACGCCGCTCGGGCGGATAGAGCGCGAAGAGCGACTGGCCGACGAGCTCCCCGGGTGTGTAGCCGCGCTCCTCGGCGAACGCCCGGTTCACCTCGAGGAACGTGTCGTTTTCGGTCGAGACGCGCGCGAGGCCGAACTCGGCGGTCTCGAATACCCGCTCCCAGCGTCGCGCGCGCTCATCGGCCGCCTTGCGCTGCGTTATGTCGCGGCACACGTTCATGACGCAGGGCTCACCCGCGATCTCGATGGGGGTCGCGCTCACTTCGACGTCGAGAAGCGTGCCGTCCGCGCGCCGCCACTGCGTCTCGATCACCTCCGGCGGACCCTGCATCTCCGGCCACACCTCGCGCACCGCCTCCGGGCTCGTCAGCAGTGTGTCCCACTCCCACGGGTGCATGCCGATCACGTCGTCGAGCTCACGACCGAGCATCTCCGCGAAGCTGCGGTTCACCTCGATCACGGAACGGTCCGGACCGATCAGGCAGATCCCGTCCCTGGCCTGCTCGACGAGCACCCTGCGCTTGATCGCCTCGGTTGCCAGCTCGCGCTGGACGTCCTCGCGCTCGGTCATGTCGAAGACGAAGGAGTACAGGAGCGAGCGTCCGTCGATCTCCACCGGGCCGGCGTAGACCTCGACGTTGCGGACGCTGCCGTCGGCGAGCCGGTGCGGGAAGTAGAACTGCTTGCGGCGCTCGGTGCGGGCGCGGTCCATCTCGGCTTGTACCTCAGCGGGTGAGAGCGCGTTGATCTCGGTGATGCGCATCGAGCGCAGCGTCTCGCGCGACCAGCCGTAGAAGCGCTCGGCCGCCGGGTTGGCGTCGACGATCTCGCCGGTCGCCGGGTCGATGATGAACATGACGACGTGCCGGTTCTCGAATATCTCTCGATACACGCCGTCTCCTCCCCGAACCCGATCAGCGCGTCGAGCCCCTCGCGCTTATCATACCTTCCCGGGTGCCTCGCGGCAGTGGGTTCACGACTCCGGGAGCCTGGCCACGACGTTCGTCCCCGCGGCCCCGTCGACGATGGCGCCGATGTCCTCGAGCCGTCCGATGGCTGCGCGATTGCCCGTGGCCCGCACGAAGCGGGTCGCCGCCTCGACCTTGGGTCCCATCGAGCCCGCAGCGAACTCGTACTCGGCAAGGTCTTCGGGCGTCACCCAGCCGAGCAGACGTTGCTCCGGGGTGCGCCAATCGGCGTAGACGCCCTCGGCATCGGTGGCCATCACGAAGAGGTCGGCGCCGAGCGTCCGCGCGAGCAGCTCGCTCGCGAGGTCCTTGTCGATCACGGCCTCGACGCCCACGAGCGTGCGCTCGTCGCCCTGGCGGTACATCGTCGGGATGCCGCCGCCGCCCGTGCAGATGACGACCGCGCCCTTCTCGATAAGCCACCGTATCGGGTCGATCTCAAAGATCTGCTGTGGCTCGGGCGATGCGACCACGCGCCGCCACAGGTCGCCGTCGGGCTTGAAGACCCATCCCTTCTCGGCGGCCAGCCGCTCCGCCTCGGCCTGCGGGTAGACGGGCCCGACGAACTTCGTGGGATCCGCGAACGCCGGGTCGGCCGGGTCCACGCGCACCATCGTGAGGATGGTCGCGATCCGTTTCTCGTACGGCACCAGGTTGCCGAGCTCCTGCTCGAGCATGTACGCGATCATGCCCTGCGTCTGAGCGCCGAGGACGTCGAGCGGATAGGGCTCGACGTCGCGGAAGGCAGCGGCCTGCAGCGCGAGCAGTCCGACCTGCGGGCCGTTGCCGTGCGCGAGCACGAGCGCGTGCTCTTCGGCAAGCGGCGCGAGCGCCTGCGCCGCGACACGCACGTTGGCGCGCTGCGCTTCCACGGTCATCGGGTCGCTGCGCCGCAAAAGCGCGTTGCCTCCGAGCGCGACGACGATGGTCTTCCTCGGCATGCCGGTCTCCTTATGCAAGTCAGGGTGGGACGTATGCATACCCGCATGATAGCGTCATAGGTTGTACCCTGCTTGCCCGGGCCTGTGACCACGGAGGCGGTGACCGTGAACCCGACCCTCGAACTCATCGATGCGCGCACGTCCACCCGCGTGTACGCCGAGACGTCCCTCACGCCGGAGGAGCGCCATGCGGTGCTGCACGCCGCGATGCGTGCGCCGACCGCGGGCAACCTCATGCTGTACTCGATCATCGAGGTCGGCGATCAGCGGCTGAGAGACCGGCTCGCGGTGATCTGCGACGACCAGCCCTTCATTGCCAAGGCCCCATGGGTGCTCGTGTTCGTGGCCGACTACCAGAAGTGGATCGACCTCTTCGAGCACGGCGACGTCTGGTCGCTCGAGGGCGTCGAGCACCGCGACGCGCCCGGTCCGGGCGACCTCATGCTCGCCTGCTCTGACGCGCTGATCGCCGCCCAGACCGCGGTCATCGCCGCCGAGTCGCTCGGCATCGGCTCGTGCTACATCGGCGACATCATGGAGCGTGCCGAAGAGGTGAGCGATCTGCTCGAGCTGCCGCGGCATGCCTTCCCGGTCGCGATGCTCTGCCTCGGCAGACCGGCGCTCGACCGGCCGGTGCAGCCGCGCATGACACGGAACATGGTGATGCGGGACCGCTACCACCGCCTGTCCGCCGGGGAGCGCGACGCCACGCTGCGCGAGCTGGCCGAGACGTTCGCATCCGGCGGCCTGAAGGCGGGCGCACGCTCGTACGCGGACGTCGTCTATCGCCGCAAGTTCGCCGCGCCCTTCACGCACGAGCTGAACCGCTCGGTCGCGTGGTGGCTGGAGCGATGGCAGACGCCCGAACCACGCGATGGCTGAGGACCCTCGGCCCGCCGTCATCACCGGCACGGTGGCCGCTCCCGACGGCTCGATACCAGTCGCCAGCGCGCGCGTGATTGCGTGCGCGGCGCCGAGGCTCGGCTCGATGTCCTGCGTGGTGGAGGAGCTCAGCGATGTGAACGGCGCCTATGTGGCGGATGTCCTACGGTGCGCCCGCGTCCTTCTCGGCCATGGCGGTGAACGTGAGCTCGCCCTTGGCGACGTCGATCGCCACCGGCGTGCCGCGGGCGATCTGCTGGCGTACGATCATGTCCGTCACGGGCTTGACCACGAGGTTCTGCACCGCGCGACGGAGCGGCCGGGCGCCGAGCGTGGGTTCGTAGCCAGCGTCGACGAGCAGTTCGATCGCCTCGGGTGTCGCGGTGACGCGCACGGGGAGCCGCGCGAGCATCTTCTCGGCTATCAGGCGGAGCACCTCGCGCGAGAGCGGATTGAAGAACACGATCGCATCGAAGCGGTTGAGGAACTCCGGCGCGAAGTAGCGGCCGAGCTCCCGCTGCACGGCTGTCCGCACGTCGCGCTGCGTGAGCTCTGCCGCCTCGCCCCGCGTCTTGAAGCCGAAGTCGCTCTCGGCGCCCTGGATCTGCGCCGACCCGACGTTGGACGTCATGATGATGACCGTGTTGTGGCAGTCGATCACGCGACCGAGGCCGTCAGTGAGCGTGCCCTCGTCCATGATCGTGAGGAGCAGTTCGTGCACTTTGGCGTCGGCCTTCTCGACCTCGTCGAGCAGCACGACGGTGTACGGGTTGCGGCGGATGCCTTCCGAGAGGACCCCGCCGCGCTCTGAGTCCACGTAGCCGGGCGCCGAACCGATGAGGCGGGACACCGCCCACTCGCCGATGCAGCCGTTCATGTCGATGCGCACCATCTTGTGCTCGTCGTCGAAGAGGACCTCCGTGACCGTCTTGGCGAGCTCGGTCTTGCCGGTGCCGGTGGGGCCGAGGAACAGGAAGCAGCCGATGGGCGCGTCGGGGCGCCCGGTGCCCGCGCGGGAGACGCGGATCGCCTGCGCCACCTCGGCCACCGCCTCATCCTGACCGATGACGCGCTGCCGCATGCGGTCCTCGAGCTCGAGCAGGCGGTCCATCTCTCCGGCGCGCAGGCGGCCGACGGGGACGTTGGTCATCATCGAGACCGTGAGGCACACGTCCTCAGGGTCGATGATGAGCGTGTCGGGTGCGGCCGCCTGCTCTCGCTTGCCTTCGAACAGCGCACGCCGCTCCTCGCGCGACATCTCGCCGAGGTCCGTGTACCCGTAGAACGCGCGCAGCCGTTTCTGGGAGCACGCCTTGTCGAGCACCGTGATGGCCTTGTCCGGCAACCGCCGGTCCGTCATGTAGCGCACCGAGAGGTCGACCGCGCTCACGAGCGCATCATCCAGGATCTGCACGCCGTGGAACTGCTGATAGCGATCGCGCAGACCGTAGAGGATCTCGATGCTGTCGTCGCGTGACGGCTCTGGCAGGGTCACGATGCCGAAGCGGCGCCACAGCGCAGGGTCCTTCTGGAGGAAGCGGTTGTACTCGTCTTGCGTCGTGGCGCCGATCACCCGCATCCGGCCCTCCGCGAGCGGCTGCTTCAGTATGTTGGCGGCGTCGACGGCGTCGCCGCCGCCGGCCGCACCCGCACCTGCGAGCATGTGGATCTCGTCGATGAACAGGATGAGGTTCGGATCGGACTCGGCGGCGTCGATGAGCGACTTCAGCCGCTCCTCGAACTGCCCGCGGTACATCGTGCCCGCGACCAGAGCCCCGATCTCGATCGTCTTGATGGTCACGTCTCGCAGTTCGGGAGGCACGTCCCCCTCGGCGATCTCCACAGCAAGACCGTGCACGAGCGCGGTCTTGCCCACGCCGGCCTCGCCCAGGATCATCGCGTTGGGAGTCTTGCTGCCGGTGAGGTGGCCGATGAGCTCGAGCATCTCGCACTCGCGGCCGATGACGGGATGCAGCTCGCCCGAGCGCGCCATCGCCGTGAGGTCACGGCCGAGCGTGTCGACGGCCGCCCTGGGCGTGCCCGCCTGCTGCTGGACGTCTGTCTGCTCGGCAGCTTTCCGCTCGGCGTAGCGTGTGGCGTCCCATCCCGACCGGGCGAGCTCCTTGAGCGCGCCCGCCAACGCGTCGACGTCGATCTTCTGGTCGGCCAGCGTCTGCGCGGGTATGGCGTCCGCGTCGAGCAGGGCGGCGAGCAGCAGGTGCGGCGCCTCTACGCTCTGGCTGCCGAGCGATGAAGCCCAGCTCGATGCCTCGCCCAGCATGCTCTCCGCCTCGGGAGTGAAGAGCGCCTGGCCGGTGCGCGTGCCGCCTGCGGGCCGCGCCCGTGTGCGCACCTCGGACGCAAGCGCGCCCACGTCGACCCCGGCGCTGATGAAACACCGCTGGATGCCGAGGTCCTCGAGCTCGAGCACGCCGAGGAACACGTGCTCCACGCCGATGCGATCATGCCCCATGCCCGCGGATATCGAGTCCGCGTGGTGCACGACGAGCTGGCCGGAGTCGCCCAGGTTGTCGAGCATCGGCGCTCCCTCCCCTCCCGTGGCGGTCTAGATCCCGGGACCCGCCTTCTGCCCGCCGAAGCGCTGCATGATCTCGTCGTCGTACTTGTTGGCCATGGAGGCCGCGACGCCGATGGCGACCTCGAGTTCCGCGCGATTGAGGAAATCCCCCAGGAGCGACTCCTCGAACCCGACCGCGTGCTCGTTGGGATAGAGCGCGAGCCGGCCGAAGATGAACTTTGCGTTCTCCGTCGCGATGAACATCGCAAGCTCGCCCGTGACGTTCAGCCCGACGTTCGTCGGAGCGATGATCTGGATGACCGTCATGTCGTCACCCAGCTCCTTGGGTACCAGATGGAGCCGGACGCCCTCGCCGAAGGGTACCAGGAAGTTGTTGTTCTGATCCTTCAGGTACTGCAGCCCGATCTCGTCCAGGTACTTCGCCACGAGATTCCGCAGCACGTCCACGCGCTGGCTGTCAGCCACGCCCCTCACCTCCGCAGTCATGCCGCCGCCGTCGGCGACCCCTCATCGGACCCCTCTTGCAGGTGGCCGTGTCGCGCGAGCAGCGCGTGGCGTGAGCACGGTGTTCGGACGAGCCTTACGGGGACTGGACGCTTCTGATGATACCCCTCATCGCCGCGCGCCGCGGAGCCAATGCGTCGAGGCGCTACAAGTCCGCCACCGACGACACCCGGGAGCCTGACAGACCCTTCACGAGACGGGCGAAGAAGAGCCCGCCCACAAGGTAGATCGGGTAGTACACCGTGGCGCGCCACGCCAGCGCCGCAGCGGCCGCGGCATCAGCGCCGGCGAGCCTGCCGAACACGCCGACGATGACGGCCTGGGCGACGCCCTCGCCGCTCGGGGCGGGCGTGATGGCCGCGCCCACCCATACGACGATCGCGCCGACGAGCGCCTCACCGAGATCGAGGGGGCGGCCCAGGGCGGCAAGAAGCAGCGGTATCGCGAGCAACTGGCAGAAGCGTGCGACGGTCAGCGCGCCGAACGCGCCGAGAAACGCGAGCGGCCGCTTCCCGAGGCCCCGGAGCGCTCCGGCGAAGTGCTCGATCTCCTCGGCCGCGTCGTCCGCGGCGTGCGCAAGACGCTCGACATCCATCCTGCGTCCGAGCCACCGCAGCGCGCCGGCAACGCGCGCGCCTGCGGCTTCGGGCTTGCGGGCGATGACCACGAGCGCGATGAGGAGCGCGAGCGGGAAGAGCGCCGAGAGCGCGATCGCCCTGGGCGCACCGGCGATACCCGGAGCCGCGACGGTGGCGACAGCGGCCATGGCGGCCAGGAAGGCGGTCGTCACCATCGTCCGACCGGCAACGAGGCCCGCGGCTTCGCCTACGCGGATGCCTTCACGCGTGAGCGCCCACGTCCACGCAGGGGCACCTCCGGCCGCATAGGGCGTGACGGAACCCACGAAGCCGCCGGACAGGTACGCGCGCGCCATGCGCACGATCGCGCGCGGTGCGAGATCGCCATGCAACGCCGCAAGCACGCATCCCTCGGCCAGCATGCTGAGTCCCGCGAGCGCGAGCGCTCCGGCAACGCCCCACCAGTGCGCCGAGACGAGCGCCTCGCCGACGCCCTCGCCGCGCGACAGCAGCACGAGGGAGAGCGCCGCGAGCACGACGACGACCGCGAGGCCGATGCTCGCCGCTCTGCGCACGCGGCCGACGGCCGCAGGCGCGTCAACGCCCTGCTCGGCGGTCGGTGTGCGCCGACCTCCCCCGTTCGGCATGCTCAGCTCCTATGACGCCTCATCGTACGCCGCGACGAACTGGCTGTTGTACAGGTCATGGTAGAAGCCACGCCGCGCCATGAGCTCGGCGTGGTTCCCCTGCTCGATGATACGACCGTGGTCCATGACGATGATCGTCTCGGCGTTACGGATGGTCGAGAGACGGTGGGCGATGACGAAGCTCGTGCGACCCTCCATCAGCTCGGCCATGGCCTCCTGGATCAGCACCTCCGTGCGCGTGTCCACCGAGGAGGTCGCCTCGTCGAGGATCAGCACCTCGGGGTCGGCCAGGAACGCGCGCGCGATGGTCAGGAGCTGGCGCTCGCCCTGCGACACGTTGAGCGCCTCGTCGCCAAGGACGGTGTCGTAGCCGTCGGGCAGCGTTCGCACGAAGTGGTCGACACGCGCGGCCCGGGCCGCCGAGACGATCTCCTCCTCGGTGGCGCCCTCGCGACCGTACGCGATGTTGTCGCGGATGGTGCCTTCGAACAGCCACGTGTCCTGGAGCACCATGCCGAACGTCCGGCGCAGGTCGGCGCGCGCGACGTCCCGGATGTCGGTGCCGTCGATGCTGATGCGGCCGCCGTCGATCTCGTAGAAGCGCATGAGCAGGTTCACGAGCGTGGTCTTGCCCGCGCCGGTCGGGCCCACGATCGCCACCGTGCTGCCGGGACGCGCATCGAGGCTGAGGTCCTCGATGAGCGGCGTCTCCGGCTCGTAGCGGAACGAGAGGTCCTCGATCCGGATGTGGCCGTTGACGTGCTCGAGCCGCGCGGGCTTCTCGGCCTCGGGCAGCTCCTCGTCCTCATCGAGCAGCTCGAAGACCCGCTCGGCAGACGCGATCGTTGACTGGAGCACGTTCGCGATGCTCGCCGTCTGCGCGATGGGCTGCGTGAACTGGCGCGAGTACTGGATGAACGCCTGGACGTCGCCAAGCGAGATCGTGCCACGCGTGATGCCCACGCCGCCGATGATGGCGATCGCGACATAGTTGAGGTTGTTGATGAACATCATCGCCGGACGGATGAGGCCCGAGATGAACTGCGCCTTGAAGCTCGCCTCGTAGACCCGCTCGTTGTGCTCCTCGAACACGCGGATCGCCTCCTGCTGGCGGCCGAAGACCTTCACCACGTCGTGACCGGTGAACATCTCCTCCACGTGCCCGTTGAGCTCGCCGGTGTGCGCCCACTGCGCCGCGAACTGCTTCTGCGAGCGCTTGGCGATCATCACGGTCACGACCATCGAGACCGGTATCGTGACGACGGAGATGACCGCAAGCAGCGGGCTCAGCCAGAACATGATGCCGAGCGTGCCGATGATGGTCAGCAGGGCCGTCACGACCTGGATGAGGCTCTGCTGCAGCGTCTGCGAGATGTTGTCGATGTCGTTGGTCACGCGCGAGAGGATGTCGCCGCGTGGCTGGCTGTCGTAGTAGCTGAGCGGGAGCCGCGCAAGCTTCTCGTCCACCTGCCGCCGCAGCTGGTAGATGCTGCGCATGGCGACGCCGGCCATGAGCCACTGCTGCAGCCAGCCGAAGAGCGCGCTCAGCGCGTACACCGCCGCCACGAGCGCGAGGATGCTGCGCACCTCGGCGAAGTCGACGCCCTGGCCCGGCTCGACGTCCATGCTCGCCAGCATGTCCGCGATCTCGTCCTCACCCGCCGCGCGCAGGCCCTCCACCGCCTGTGCTTTGCTCACGCCCTCGGGAAACTGCTGACCGACCACGCCCTCGAAGACGCGCTGGGTCGCATTGCCGAGCAGCTTGGGGCCGACGACCGTGAACGCGACGCTCGCGATGCCGAGAAGCAGGATGACGATGAGCACCGGCACGTCGTCTCGGAAGTAGCTCGCCAGCCGCCTGAACGACGCCTTGAAGTCCTTCGCCTTCGCACCCGACCCGGCCATCATCGCATGTCCCGGGCCGAACCCGGGTCCGCCGCCCGGTCCGCGGCGGGGAGGCTCGCTCGTGGTCTTCCGGCTCATGCGACCTCCTCCTCGGACAGCTGCGAGTAGACGATCTCCTGATAGGTCCGGCACGTCTCCATCAGCTCGTGGTGCGTGCCGATGCCCACCACCTCGCCGCGGTCGAGCACGATGATGCGCGTCGCGTCCATGATGGTGCTCACGCGCTGGGCGACGATGATGACGGTCGCCTCGGCCGTCTCGCGCTTGAGCGCCGCGCGCAGACGCGCGTCCGTGGTGAAGTCGAGCGCCGAGAAGGAATCGTCGAAGACGTACACCTCGGGCCGGTTCACGAGCGCCCGCGCGATCGCGAGCCGCTGGCGCTGGCCGCCTGATACGTTGGTGCCGCCCTGGGTGATCGGGGCGTCAAGCCCCTCGGGCATCTCGGCCACGAAGTCGACGCCCTGGGCGACCTCGAGCGCGTGCCAGAGCTCCTCGTCGGTGGCGTCTTCCTTGGCGTAGCGCAGGTTCGACGCCACGGTCCCGCTGAAGAGGAAGGCGCGCTGGTGCACGAAGCCGATCCGGTCCCAGAGCGCCTGTCGGTCCATGTCGCGGATGTCCACGCCGCCAAGCAGGACGCGGCCGCCGGTCACGTCGTAGAAGCGCGGTATGAGGTTGATGAGCGTGGACTTGCCGCTCCCGGTGCTGCCGATGATCGCGGTCGTCTCACCGGGTCCCGCCGAGAAGGACACGTCATGCAGGACCGCGTCCTCGGCTCCCGGGTACCGGAACTCGACGTGCTCGAACGAGAGCACGCCGCGCCTGCCGTCGGGCACGACCGGGTGCTCGGGGTCGCGCACGGTCGGCTCGGTCTCCAGCACCTCTTGGATGCGCTCGGCGGAAGCCGCCGCGCGCGGCACCATGACGAACATGAGCACGGCCATGAGCACGGCCATGAGGATCTGCATGATGTAGGAGAGGAACGCCGTCAGGTTGCCGATGGGCATGGCCCCGCTGTCGACGCGCGCCGCGCCGAACCAGATGATCGCCACGGTCGAGAAGTTGAAGATCGCCATCATGGCGGGCATCGTCACGGCGAAGAGCTGGGTGACCTTGAGCTGCACGTCGGTGAGGTCCCGGTTGGCCTCATCGAAGCGGCGCTGCTCGTAGTCGGTGCGGACGAACGCCCTGATGACGCGGACGCCGGACAGCTTCTCCCGCATGACCTGGTTCACGCGGTCCACCTTGACCTGCATGGACTGGAACAGCGGGAGCGCCCTGCGCATCACGACCCAGATCAGCGCCCCCATCAGCGGGACGATGACCGCGATCATCGAGGAGAGCACGACGTCCTGGCGGATCGCCATGATCACGCCGCCGATCGCCATCATCGGCGCGAGCACCATGACGCTCAGCGCCATGACGAACACCATCTGCACTTGCTGGACGTCGTTGGTGTTGCGGGTGATGAGCGAGGGCGCGCCGAACGCGTTGAGCTCGCTGCGCGAGAACTCCTCCACGCGCGAGAAGATGGCGCGACGCATGTCGCGCCCCAGCCCCATCGAGACCTTGGAGCCCCAGTACGCGCCCGCGACCGAGGTGATCCCCATGAGCAGCGTGACGGCGATCATCCAGCCGCCCGTGCGCCAGATGTGCGGGATGTCTCCTTTGATGACGCCGTTGTTGATGATGTCGGCGTTCAACTCGGGCAGATAGAGGTTCGTTATGGCTTGCGCGAAGAGGAGCACGAGCACCAGCGCGAGCTGCGCCCGGTACGGTTTCGCGAAGCGCACGAGCAGCCGGGTCATCCGTCCTGCCTTTCGTCCGTCGACATCGTGAGGTTCTCCCCGATCCGTCTGAGCAGCCGCATGAGCTCGGTCAGTTCGACCTCGGTGAGGCCGGCCATCGTCGACTCGACGACATCGGCGTGCACGGCGCCGAGCTCGGCCTGCAGCGCACGGCCCGCCTCGGTCAGCCAGATCCGCCGGTAGCGGCGATCGTCGGCGTCGAAGCGTCGCTCGACGAGCCCCGCCTGCTCCATCTTGTTCAGCATCACGGTCACCGTGGGTTGCGCGACCGAGAGCATCTGCGCGAGCTCGCCCTGCGTCAGCCCGTCGTGGTTGCTCAGCACCCAGAGCGTGATGGCCTGACCGGGATGCGTGTCCTTCTCGGCAAGCTTGCGCATGAGCAGCTGCTTGTGGACGCGCAGGACGGACCGCATCTCGTGATAGACGCGGTAGGTCAGCGGTGCGTTCTCGTCGACCGGGATGTCGGGCGGGTGCGGGTGCCCCGGCCCGTGTGTCGGCGTGCAGTGCTCATGCATGGCGTCGCTCCGTCGAGGTGGCTACACTTAGTCTGCAAACTATTAGCATGCTAAGTGCTTGCGCGCAACCCCGACGGAGCGTCCACCCGCATCTCCTCTCGGCCTACTCGCCGCCCTGACGCAGGTCGCGCCGCGGGAACAGCACGAACGCAGCGCCGATAAGGACGACGCTGATCGCGGCGAGCACGGCGGCGTGGCTCCAGTCCATGCCGTTGGCGAGCGGGTCGTTGCCGATGTAGAAGTGGAAGGGCGAGACCCACTCCCAGCCCGCGAGCGTGTCGCCGATCATCGAGACCGAGTTGTAGACGTGCAGCATGAGCGCCGCGCCGACCGCGCCCCAGATCGCGAGCTTGCGACGCCCGGTCCCCGCGCTCAACGCGAGCGCGAGCGAGCCGAAGACGAGCCCCACGAGCGTCTGCAGGACGCACGCGGCTGCGATGTTGCCGTAGCTCATGTCCAGGCCGCCGACGGCCGCTCCCGCGGCGACACCCGCGAACGTGACCGCGCCGATGATGGCCGAGTAGACGAGCATCGTGACGGTCTTCGCGGCGACCACCCGGGTGCGCGTGATCGGGTTCGCCAGAAGCAGACCCATCGTGCGCTTGGCCTCTTCGCCGGCGAGCGCTCCGGCGCCGATGGCGACGGCCACGATCATGATGGCGATGGGGGCGACCATGCCGAACGTCTCGATCTGGTAGTACGCCTCGGGACTGCCCATCCCACCTCCGCCGAACAGCGCGAGGAACGCCGGCGGCATCGCCGCGAACGCCGCGTCCGCCGCCGCGCGGGTCTCTTCAGGGATCGCCGCGTAGAGCGGTCCCATCATGAGCCCCTGGACCGTGAACATGTAGACCGCAGTGATGACCAGGTGGGTCTGGTACTCGGAGGCCGTCTTCACCCAGATGCTCGACACGCGCGCCGAGCCCGCGAGCCGGCCGATGACTTTCTCGGTCAGCGGATGCGAGCGCAGCCGATCCAACAGCGTGACACCGGTCGACTGACCCTTCAGGTCGCGTCGGTTGAGCCCGTAGAGCGCGAGGCCGAAGAAGAGCGCGCACGCCGCGAGCAGGACGCCGAGGTCCCCCCAGCTCACGCCGTTGAGCAGCGGGTCGCTTCCCACGAAGTAGTGCCACGGGACCGCCTTGACGTAGTCGGCACCGTTCTCCAGGAGCGGGAGGGCGCCCGCGGCGACGAATGAGACGACCAGCAGACCGACGGACGCGCCGAGCGCGGCGCCGCGATTGCCGGTCCACGAGCTCACGGCGAGCGCGAGCAGACCGTAGAAGAGCGTGTTGACGAGCATGTGGAGGCTGAGCGCCCCCACCTCCATACCTTCGATGGAGACGTCCAGCATCGCCGCCGAGACGACCGAGGCGCCCCAGAGCGCACCCGCCATGAGCACGGTGAAGAGCGCCATCACCGCCGTCGTGGATACGAGCACGTGGGTCCGGCTCTTCGGGTTGGCCAGCAGCAGCCCGATCGTGCCCGTGCGCTCTTCGCGCGCGACGAGCCCCGAGCCCATCGCAAGCGCGACCGAAGCGACCGTGATCGCCCCGTACGTGCCGATCAGGCTTCGGATGGACAGGCTTGCGACGTCCGCATCGGTCGGGAGCCCGAGCATCGAACGGTAGACCTCGGGGAGGTTCGAGTACAGCGACAGGTCCACTTCCTTGTAGATGGCCATCACCATCAGCAACAGCACGACGAGGCTCAGGTAGGTGACGAGCCAACCGACCCAGCGGTCCCTGATCGTCTTGAGGAACACGCTGCCGAGCATCAGGCCGACACCGTGAGCGTGTCACGACCGGTGAGGTCGGGATACATCGCCAGGTCGCCCGGAACATAGCCGATGTGCCGCCGTATCTCGACGGACCGATCGTGCGTGTCCATGCCGAGGATAGCGGCCGAGCCGCGCGTCGGGCGGATCTCGTCGAGCATCGTGCGGATCGTGGTGGTCTTTCCAGCTCCGTTCGGCCCGAGGAACCCGAAGATCTCACCGCGGGGGATCTCCAGGTCGAGGTCCACGAGCGCCTCGACCTTCCCGTAGTGCTTGGTGAGCTTCTCGGTCCGGATCGCCGGCTGCTCGCTCATTCGCTCTCTCCTTCCGCCGCATCGGCGGGCGTCGCGTCCGCAGCTTCATCCAACCGTCGCCACGCATCTTCATACCGGGTATCCGCGAACACCCCGTGGCTGAGCACCTCGAGCGCCGCGCGCCCCACCCGTGCGGTCATCTCATCGCTGAACGGCTCGACGCCGAAACCCCGTGCCATATGCTCGGCGAGCGCGAGTGCGCCGAACTGCCACGCCACCAGCAGGACCGCCTGGTCGTGAGGGTGCTCGCTCGGTCGCAGGATCCCCGCTTCGACGCCGAGCGCTGTCATCGCCTCGGACTCACGGACCACCTCGTCGAACAGCCGCGCCGCCGCGGGCGAGCCATCACGGAGCGCCCGCATGAGGTAGCGCAGGTGCGGCTCCTCCTCCCTCAAGGCGGCCAGCGTGGCGAAGGGGTCCGTGGTCCCGGTCTCGGCCATCTCGGCCCGGGAGGCCCCGAACGAGGCGACGACGTGCTCGTCGCAGGCTTCCCTCAGGCCGGCCTTGGAGCCGAAGTGGTGCAGCACGAGCCCCGGCGACACGTCCGCGGCGGCGGCGATCTCGCGCACGGTCGAGCGCTCGAAGCCGACCTCGCCGAAGCGGTGTATGGCCGCGTCGCGTATGCGCGCTCTCGTCGTCCGATCGTCCATCGCCACCGCCGTCTGAGATTGAACGCCTGTTCAATAGTCTAAACACGCGTTCACCGCCGACGCAAGCCGGGCCTCCTCGCTTGCAGGGCGCTGTTACACTGAGGGACATGTCTTCTCGGCGGAACATCGTATCCGTGGTCGCCGTGGTGCTCGCGGCGTGCATCGGCGCGTCAGGAAGCGTCCCCGCGCTCGCCGCCCCTTCGGCCGCGCAGACCGCCGAAGACCGCGCGGCGGTGGAGGCCGCCATGGAGCGCTACGACGCGGCCAGGGCGTCGCTCGCCGAGGTCGAGGCGCGCATGGCCGAGTCCAGCGCTGGGCTGGACGAGGCGATCGCGCGGGAGGAGCAGGCGCACGAGCGGTTGCGCCTGCGGGTGGTGGCGATGTACCGCGCCGACGAGTCAGGCTTCCTCTCGATGCTGCTCGGCTCGGACACCATCCAGGACTTCATGACCCGCTGGGACCTGCTCACCCGCATCGCCCGGCAGGACGCCGTGACGCTGGAGGAGCTCAAGGCGGCACGGTTCGAGGCCGAGACGACCGCCGGACAGCTGCTCGAGCTGCAGGCGCAGGCGGTTGCGACCCTTGATGCCGTGGCCGAGGAGGTCGCGCGCGCCAAGCAGGAGCTCGCCGCCAGCGAGGCGGCGCTGCGCGAGTACGAGTCTCGTGTGGCCGCCGCAGCCCGCGCTCCCGCAAGCGACAGCACGCAACAACTCACTGGGAGCGGCGCGTGGCAGACCGCGGTCGCCTCGCACTACGGGGTCGACTTCACCGGCACCGGCGCGAGCGGCGAGGCGATCGGGCCGTACTCGATGATCGTCGCACACAAGACGCTGCCCTTCGGCACGCTCATCGAGTTCGAGTACGACGGCAAGCGAGCGGTCGCCAAGGTCGTCGATCGCGGACCGTACACCGAAGGGCGGACGTTCGACCTCGGACCCGGCGTCATCCGCGTGCTCGGCTTCCGCGGCGTGCACGAGGTGCGCTACCGGATCATCTCCCGCTGACGTCGCGCCGACCCCAAGCGCGCCGTCATCCGCGCATGACCTCCCGCATCGGCCGCTCGGTCTCGTAGACCACGCCCACGGCCGGCCCCACGTGGACGCCCACCACCGGCGGGATGGGCACGAGCGGGACGGTCGCGCCCACGATGGGCTCGACGACCTCCGCCGAGAAGCGCAGCGCCTCGGCCCGGTCGGCGAAGAACTGCACCGCCGCGCGTCGCAGGCCGAACCGCTCGACGTCGCCCCGCATGAGCGACGCGATCTTGCGCCAGGCCGCGCGTCCGCCGCGAGCGACCGCCGCGACCCCCGTCGCGCCCTTCTCGGCCGTCAGTACCGGTGCGATCTTGAGCATCACGCCGAGAAGACCCGCCGCGCCGGAGATCCGCCCACCGCGCCGGAGATGCTCAAGCGTCCGCGGGGTGAAGAGGAAGCGCGTGCGGCGCGTGGTCTCCTCGGCGGCCTCGACACACGCATCGAGGCCCGCTCCTGCCGCGGCCGCCTCGGCGGCTGCGAGCACCGCGAAGCCCTCCTCCATGCTGTTGGAGCGGCTGTCCACGATAGCGATGCGCGCACCCGGCGACTCCGAGCGGACGATGTCCGCGGCCATCTCGGCCGAGCGCATCGTGCCGCTCAGGCCTGCCGAGATGAGCACGGCCAGCACGTCATCGCCGCCGGCGAGGATCGACCTGAAGGTAGACGCGAACTCCTCGGGAGACGGCTGCGAGGTGCGCGGCAGGTCGGCGAGCGACGCCACCTGGGCGGGGGACCCCGGGTCCTGCAGGTGGTCCTCGGAGAGCACCCGCTCCCCCACGGTCACGACGAGCGGGACGGTAGCGATGCCAAGGCGCTCGAGGTCCGGACCGCCGACGCTGCTCGCCGAGTCGGTCACCACGCGGACGGCCATCAGCGACCTCCATTCGTGAGGGGCTCCAAGTGGTACATACAGGCAACGGCATGCGTCAATGGAAGATACCCGTGGGCGCGCGGCGAGAACCCGCCGGGGACGGAGGAGCGATGGACAGGGGACGGATGACAGCGGTGGTCGGGACGGTGGTCGCGGTCGCGCTCGGCGCCGCGATTGCGTGGGCGGGCTCGCAGGGCGGCGCCACCCTCGGGGGCATCCCCGTCTTCGCGATCTGCGTGGCCATCGCCTTCGCGGTGCAGTGGCTCGTCTTCGTGCCGTCCTACCTCGCGCACACGGAGCGCTTCTACGACATCACCGGGAGCGTCACATACGTCTCGGTCATGACCTTCGCCGTGATCGCGAGCGACGCCGTGGACGCGCGCTCGCTCCTGCTGCTCGCCCTCGTCGTCGTGTGGGCGGGCAGACTCGGGACCTTCCTGTTCCGGCGCGTGCTCAAGGCCGGCAAGGACGACCGCTTCGACCGCATCAAGCGCTCGGCCCTCGACTTCCTGATGACGTGGACGCTCCAGGGGCTCTGGGTGAGCCTCACGCTTGCGGCGGCGCTCGCCGCCGTGACGGCGCCCGAGGCGCGCGACCTCGACGGGTTCGCGGCGATCGGCCTCGCCGTGTGGCTCGCGGGCTTCGCGATCGAGGCGGCCGCGGACTACCAGAAGAACCGCTTCAGGGCGGACCCGGAGAGCCGCGGCGGATTCATCAGCTCCGGCCTCTGGGCGTGGTCGCGCCATCCCAACTACTTCGGTGAGATCACGCTGTGGACGGGCGTGGCGATCATCGCCTTCCCCACGCTCGAAGGCTGGCGACTGGCGACGCTCATCTCCCCGCTCTTCGTCTACGTGCTCATCACACGCGTCAGCGGCGTGCCGCTTCTGGAGAAGAAGGCCGAGGAGAAATGGGGCGGTCAGCCGGCGTACGAGGAGTACAAGCGCACCACGCCCGTGCTGGTGCCCCGGTCGCCGCGGAGGCGGTGAAGGACGGACAGTCCGGGATCCGGGTGCGCTCCCGGTCGTGCGGAGGGACGGCTGCTACGCGCCGATGGTGCCCCGGCCCACCGAGAGCTTCGTCTGAAGCCGCCGCGCGACGGTGGAGATCAGGAAGTTCACGGCGAAGTAGATGAGCGAGATCACGATGTAGATGGTGATGATCTGCTCCGGCTTCCAGTACTTCGCCGCGAGGATCGTCCCCTTGAACATCAGCTCGTACGCGCCGATCGCCATCGCGAACGACGAGTCTTTGATGACCGTGACGAACTGGGAGACGATCGGCGGGATCATCTTGACGACCGAGGGCGGCAGCACGATGTGACGCATCGACTGCAGGAACGAGAAGCCCTGCGACCGCGCGGCTTCCCACTGGCCGGTCGGCACTGAGTTCAGGCCGCCGCGGATGATCTCGGCGATGATGGCCGAGGTGTAGATCGTGAGGCCGATGGTCGCCGCCCACATCGCCGGCAACCCGAGCACGAAGTAGCTCGTGAGGATCAGCAGCAGCGTCGGCAGGTTGCGCACGACCTCGATGTAGCCCGCCGCAACGTGCTTGATGACCGGGAGGCCCGAGTAGCGCATCGAGCCGAGGATCGTACCGAACGCGAAGCTCAGCACGATGGAGAGGCCTGCGATCTGCAGCGTCAGGAGCAGGCCGTACCCCAGACCGATGTAGAGCACCGGGTCGGAGAGCATCTCCATGACGGGGTTGTTCATGATCGCTTCCATCACGCGGCCCTCGTGCGCTCTTCAAGGCGGCGCGCCAGCATCGCGAGCGGGAAGCACATCAGGAAGTAGATGAGGCCGACCATGATGTAGGTCGGTCCGTAGTGGCCGAAGCGGCCGGCGAACGAATCACCCGCGTACATCAGGTCGCCGCCGGCGATGATCGCAAGCACCGAGGTGTTCTTGATGAGGTTGACCGCCTGGTTGGTGAGCGGCGGGAGCACCACGCGCATCGCCTGCGGGATGATGATGTAGCGCATCGCACCGACGTACGAGAAGCCCTGGGACACCGCCGCCTCGAGCTGTCCCCTGCCGATGGACTGGATGCCCGCGCGCACGACCTCGGCGATGTAGGCGCCGTGATACATCCCCACACCCATGATGCCGATCGCGATCACCGGGATGAACAGGCGGGGATAGATGATCGGAAGCGCGTTGTAGATCATGAACACCTGGATGAGCAGCGGCGTGTTCTGGAAGAACTCCACGTAGCCACGGGCGAACGCGCGCGGGACACGCCACTGCGACGTCGACATGACGCCGATGGCGGTCCCCAGGGCCAGCGCGAGGGCCAGCCCCAGGGACGCCACCAGCAACGTCACGAGCGCGCCGTCGACGAGCACGCCGAAGTTGGAGAACAGCGCCTCCCAGCGAGGTACCGAGAACGGTCCCTCTTGCAGGAAGCCTATGTTCGCCAGCAGCTCAGACATGCGCGCTCGGATCCCCGATCACGAGGATCAGAGACCCCACTTCTCCAGCAGGGCGTCCATCTCGCCGTTGGCCTGCATCTCCGCGAGCATCTCGTTGATGAAGGTCGTCAGGTCGTCGGTCCCCAGCTTGCTCGCGATGCCGTAGTCCTGCGGCGAGAAGCCGTCCGGGAGGATGACCGAGTCCTCGGTCACGTAGCCGGACAGGATCGACTTGTCCACCGAGAACGCGTCCACGCGACCGGACTCGAGCGCGGCGTTGATCTCCGGATAGGTCGCGAACTCGAGGAACTCGACCGTGATGCCGGCAGCGTCCGCCTCGGCCTGCACGGCGTCACGCGTGGTCGCGCCCTGCGCCACGCCGATGACCTTGCCGTCAAGATCGGCGAGGCCCTCGATGCCGGAGTCCTTCTTCACGAGCAGTCCGACCTCGTCCTGGTAGTACGTGTCCGAGAAGTTCCACTGCTCAAGACGCTCGGGCTTGATGGTAAACGTCGCGATGACCACGTCGAGCTGGCCGTTGTCGAGCAGCGGACCACGGGTCTTGGCCGTGACGGCCTCGAATTCCACATCGTCTGCCGAGAGACCCATGCGCTCCGCGAGCGCGTAGGCGAGGTCGATCTCCATACCCTCGAACTCACCGGTGGCCGCATCCTGCAGGCCGAAGTTCGGGACGTCCGCCTTGACGCCCACGCGCAGCTTGCCCGTGTCGGCGATCTCCTGGACGCCGGCGGGCAGCTCGGCGGCGGGCTCGGAGCCGCCGTCCGTCTCGGCGGGCTCGTCCGAGCCACAGCCGACCAGGGCGAACGCGCTGAAGACCAGCGCGAACACCAGAAGCAGTGCCGTCTTCTTCATCCTTCCTCCTTCTCCCCGGACAGTTCCGGGTTACACGGTGACCCACATCGTCCAGCAGTGCAGTGTGGTGCAGTAGAGACCGTGAGGTCTCGACGTGCCGCGATCGGGGGTGACCCCGCCTAGCGCAGGATCTTGCTCAGGAACAGCTTCGTACGGTCGTGCTGCGGATTCTCGAAGAAGTGCTCGGGGGTGCCGTCTTCGAGGATGAGGCCGTCATCGAGGAAGATCACGCGATCGGCGGCCTCTTTGGCGAAGCCCATCTCGTGCGTCACGACGACCATCGTGATGCCGCCGTGCGCGAGGTCGATGATGACCTCGAGGACTTCCTGGATCATCTCCGGGTCGAGCGCCGAGGTGGGCTCGTCGAACAGCATGATCTTGGGATGCATGTTGAGCGCTCGCGCGATCGCGACGCGCTGCTGCTGCCCGCCCGAAAGCTGTGCGGGGTACTTGTCGGCCTTCTCGCGCAAGCCGACCCGGTCCAGGTACTTGTACGCCGACTCGGTCGCCTCGTCGCGGGAGACCCCGCAGACCACGATGGGCGCGAGCGTGATGTTCTCGAGCACCGTCTTGTGCGGGTAGAGGTTGAACTGCTGGAAGACCATCGCGACCTGTTGGCGCACCTTGGCGACCGGTGCGCGAAGCGCCGTGAGGTCGACGCCGTCGACGATGACCTGACCGGAGCTCGGCTTCTCCAGCATGTTGATACAGCGGATGAGCGTGGACTTGCCGGAGCCCGACGGGCCGATGATGACGAGCTTCTGCCCCGTCGGCACCTCGAGATTCACGTGCTTGAGCGCCTCGTGGCTGCCGAAGTGCTTGCTCACGTCGACGAGTTTGATCATGCGTGCTCCTCGTGCTGGATGTGCCGAGACCGCCGAGTGGCCGAGGGGAACGGAGCGCCCGCCTGCGTGTCGCTGGGCATGGTTCCTTCGTGCACTCGCGCAGACTCGCGCTCTCGCGTGGCGAACAGTTTACAGTATGTTGACGGTCTTATGCACTGCGGTCAAAACACCGCGCGCAGCATGGCACGGACCGTGCTCGTCGACCGCCACCCCGAGGAGCGAGGAGCACGACCGCGTGACCCATCCGGACAGCAACCCCATCCGCCCGGGCGTGCGCCCGATCGAGCGCTTCAAGCGCGCAGTCTCGCCGATTGTCGGCGAGCGCGTCCAGCTGCTCGCGGCCGCGACCATGTGGCTCATCGGGGCAGGCATCCTGCTCGTCCGTGGCGCCGGCTATCTGCAGGGGCGTTCGTGGCACGCATGGGCCCTCGCCGCCGGACTGGCGCTCGGCGTCCTCAAGGCCCGCATGATCCTCGACCGCGCCGCGCGCGCTGCGGTCGCCCGCATCTACGAGCGCGGACGTGCCCATTTCTTCGGGTTCTTCTCGGCACGCTCATGGGCGCTCGTCGCTGTGATGATGGGTGCGGGCATGGTGCTCAGGCGGTTGGTCGTCCACCCGGACGCCGTCGGCGCAGGCATCATGGGTGCGCTCTATATCGGCGTGGGGACGGCGCTGCTGCTGGCCGACCGGGCGTTCTGGCACGCGTTCGCGGGGCGGCTTGTCCCGCCGCCCGCGGGTCGCGCAGCTGACTGACGGCCTTCGAGCCTACCCGCACGGCCTGATCCGGCCTCAGGAACACACACCGATTCCATGACTTTGCGTGACAAAGTACTTTGCACGGGGTATGCTCCTTTCCGTCGGCAGCAGAACCGACAAGGAGGTGGCCGACGGTGAAAGACAGGGGACTGGAACGGGTAGAGCGGGAAGCATTCCGTAAGTTCCATGAGGACGGACTGTTCGACATCTACCTGGGCACACTGTTGAGCATCATGGGGACTGCGTCATGGCTCGCGGACCGACTCGACTCCGATGGGCTCGCCCTGACGCTGTACGCGGCGCTGGTGATCGTGATCATGGGCGCGTTCGTCCTCGCCCGCAGGCGCATCACCAAGCCGCGACTCGGAGAGTTCAAACCCGCTGCCCCGCGCAAGCGGAAGATCCTGAACACGCGGCTTGTCCTGCTCGGCTCTGTGGTGCTCGGCCTGCTGCTGTTCTGGGCGTTCGCCGAGGGCGGCCAGCGTGTGGGCACGCTGCGCGCTTTCCTCCCTGCGCTCTGGTTCATCAACGCCGTTCTCGTCTTCGGAGCGATGGCCCACTTCCTGGAGATCCCCCGCTTCTATGTGTACGGCGTCCTGGTAGAGCTGACGCTGACGATCGACACCGTGCTGGAGGTGTATACCGATGTAGCGCTCTCGCCGCTGCTGCTCTTCGCCGTAGTGGGCGTGATGGTCATGGCGGTCGGCGCGTACAAGCTCGTACACTTCCTGCGGGATTACCCGGTGCGAGCGAACGAGGTCGGCTACGGTGACGCCTGAACCCGATGGAGCATTGGACAGGGTCGTCCATGAGCCCGCGCGTCTCGCGATCTTGACCAACCTCTACGTCGTCGAGAACGCGGATGCCACGTGGCTACTGCAGCAGACAGGCCTGACCTGGGGCAACCTGGCCTCGCATCTCGCCAAGCTCGAGAAGGCCGAGTACGTCACCGTCGACAAGGGATTCAGAGGGCGCAAGCCCCGCACACGCATCGCGCTCACGGACGCCGGCAGAACGGCACTCCGCGTCTACCGGTCCCGCATGATGCAAGCGCTCGAGGGTGTCGATCCGGCCGAGTAGCCCTACCCCCACTTGGCCGAGATGCTGACCGAGTATGGCATGTCGGCAGGGTACGACTACGACGTGCAGTTCGAGTTCGGGCTGGATGTCATCCTGGATGGCTTGGAGCGGGTGTTGTAGGGCTCCGAGTCGCGCTTCGAGCCTTGCAGTGGGCTGACGTTCCCCAAGACCACCGCAACCCCGCCCTTCCTGTTGGAAGCGACGGGGCTACGTCTTGCCTGCATGTGGCGGAGAGGGAGGGATTCGAACCCTCGAGCCGGGGGATACCCGACTAACGGTTTTCGAGACCGCCGCATTCAACCACTCTGCCACCTCTCCGTGGTGGCTGCCGGCGACCCGGAGGCCGCTGAAAGCGCACGTGCGAGTATAGCGAGGGCGCGGGGCCGGGGCAACGCACGCGCGGCGAGCCGGGTTCGGCCCACACTCGGCGGTGCGTACCGGTCCGCGCTTCCCTACTCGGCCTCTTCCTCCACGACACGCGTCGGGATCCTGAAGCCCACGTAGTATTGCACGCCCACCGCCGCGGCCATGACGACGAATGCGTAGGCCAGGGCGAAGGGATCGGCCTCGCGCGAGCTCACCATCATCACCGAAGACATCACGGTGGTCGTCCACATGAGCCCGAGGACGATGACCTTCACACGCAAGGGGATGCCGCGTCCGGTCCGGAAGTCCTGGATGTACGGACCGAGGTGCCGGTGCTCGATGAGCCAGCCGTAGAGCCGCTCGGAGCTGCGAACGTAGCAGGCGGCGGCAAGCAACAGGAACGGCGTGGTGGGCCACATCGGCACGAGCATGCCGATGATGCCCGCTGCAAGGGACAGCGAGCCGACCACGACGAGCATCCAGCGGTAGAGCGAGCGCACGAGGATCCTCTCGGCGGGAAATGCGAGCAGTCGCCGGGCTGCCTGCAACCTCCGCGCCAGGCGGATGCAGGGCCGCGAGGAGTTGCAGGTCACGGGCTCCGCATGTCGAATCTACCCGATAGCAAGGTTCGCTCAGGACCGGGCGCCTTGCACACACGATCCACTCGGCCTGGGGAGGTGGCGCAATGAGCGCCCAGCCGAGCAACAAGAAGTGCCGCGTGCTCATCGTCGAGGACACTCGCACCCTGCGTCAGATGGTCAAGATGACGCTCGAGGAGCGGGGCTACGAGGTCTACGAAGCGGGTGACGGCTACACCGGGCTGCAGGTGCTCGCTGAGCGCGTGCCCGATGCGGTGGTGCTCGATATCAACCTGCCGGACATCGATGGCTTCGAGCTCTGCAAGCGGATGAAGGCGGAGCCCAAGAGCCGCAACATCCCGGTCCTCATGATGACCGGGATGGAGCAGTCCGGCTTCGAGATCATGGCGATCGAGTCCGGGGCCGACGACTTCATCGCCAAGCCGGTGGACCCGCTCGTGCTGGATGCGCGCATCGAGATGGTCGTCCGGCGCATGCGCCGCGAGCGCTTCGCCAACGCGCTCACCGGTCTGCCCTCCAACGCGCTCACCGAGGAGCGGCTCGCCTTCATGCTCGCCCGCGGACGCCCGTTCGGGGTCGCTTTCCTGGACATCGACGGCTTCCGCATGTTCAACAAGCGCTACGGGCATGGCCGAGGAGACCTCGTGTTGCGCCATCTCACCGAGCTCATCCTCGAGTCGCTCAAGTACGCCGAGTGTTCCGATCCGTTCGTAGGGCATCTCGGCGCGGACGACTTCCTGTTCATCTGCGAGCCGGAGAAGGCCGAGGAGGTCGCGCGATCGGTTTCCGACGCGTGGGACTCGAGCATCATGGACTTCTTCGAGGACGAGGACCGCGACCGCGGCTACTACGTGCTCAAAGACCGCCAGGGCGATGCCGAGGAGCACGGGCCGCTCACGCTCTCATCGGCGGTCATCAGGGTCGTGGACCGCTTCCCTGAGTCGGTGATCGCGCTCATGGACATCGGCACCGAGCTGCTCGAGTACGCGCGCGCGACGCCGGGGAGCACGGTGGCGGTGGAGCGCCGCGACCAGCAGCGCTAGCAGGGGTGTGAGCTGGCGGAGAGCCAGGGATTCGAACCCTGGGTACCGGTTCAAGCCGGCACACACGATTTCCAGTCGTGCCCCTTCAACCACTCGGGCAGCTCTCCGCGCGTCACACCATGACGCCGGGAGGCGTCAGACGCAACCGCGAGTATAGCGGGGATGACGGGGGCGGGCAACGCGCTACAGGCGCGCCTCGCGGTGGCGGACCGGCACCTTCAGGGTGAACGTCGACCCTCTGCCGAGCGCGCTCTCCACGAGCAGCGTGCCTCCACAGAGCTCGGCCAGTCGTTTGGAGATGGCGAGTCCCAGGCCGGCGCCGTCCTCGGCGGGCCGATCGAGCTTGGCGCGCGAGAACCGCTGGAAGACCGAGTCCATCTCGCTCGATGCGATGCCGCGACCCGTGTCGGTCACGCGGACCATCGCCCACAGGCCGTCGCGGCTGACCGTCGGCTCCACGTCGACCGCTCCGTCGTTGGTGAACTTGATGGCGTTCGAGACGAGGTTGATCAGCACCTGGGCGATCTTCTCCTCGTCGTTCCACATCGGCACGAGGGTCTCGCGGCCGATGACCGCCATCTGGAGGCCCTTGGCGTCGGCGAGCGGGCGCATGCTCTCGACGACCTCCTCGGCGACATGAACGAGGTCGAACTCGGTCACCGCCACGTCCACCCGCCCCGACTCTATGCGCGAGAGGTCAAGCAGGTCGTTCACCAGACCGAGCAGGCGTTGTCCCGCCGAGCGGATCATGCCGAGCTGCCGGCGCTGCTCGTCGTTGAGCGGCCCGGCGAGCTCATCGAGGAGGATGCCCGAGAAGCCGAGCACCGAGTTGAGCGGCGTGCGGAGCTCGTGGCTCATGCTCGCCATGAACGCGTCCTTCACGCGGTTGGCCTGCTCGAGCTCGGCGACGAGGCGCTCGAGCTGCTCGGCATGCTCGGCCACCTCGTCCTGCAGCTGTCGCGTCGCCTCCCGCACGCCCGTCACGTCGGTGAACACGACGCCGAAGCGCTCCGGCCCCGACCGGTACGCGCGGACGCTGTACGTGCGGCCGAGCGGTCCGAACTCGCGCTCGAACCACACGGCGGTGTCCTCGTCCACGACGCGCGCGAACGAGGCGATCCATTCCGCGTCCTCCTCGGCCATGGTCGGGAAGACCTCGGTCGCGGTGCGACCGACCACCTCGGCGGCCGCCAAGCCCGTCAAATCCTCGAACGCGTCGTTCACGTCGAGGAAGCGGTAGTCCACGATCGCGCCCGACGCATCACGGATGACCTCGTGGTGGGCGACAGCATCGAGCATGTTGGAGAAGATCGACTGGTAGCGGGCGCTCAGCCGGAGCGCGGTCTCCTCGGCCTGCTTGCGCTCGGTCACGTCGGAGAGCACGGCGATGGTGCCGTGGAACTTCCCGCTCACGTCCAGCATCCGCTTCAGTCGCACGATGAAGTGACGTGGCCCCGAGACGGTGTCGAGCGTGCGCTCCACCGTCTGCTCGCGGAGGCGCCCCTCGGTGAACGCCGCGACATCCGCGGCGAGCGGTTCGAAGATGTTGCCGGCCACCGAGCCCGAGTAGTACGCCGAGCCGCTGATCTCTTCGCCGAGGCTGAACAGGCGCGCAGCGGTCTCGTTGACGTTCTCCAGCAGGCAGTCGGGACCGAACAGCACGGCGGGCTCGCTCAGGGATTCGAAGATGGTGAGGTACTTGTTCTTCTCGTTGGTCATGTGGCGATTGCGCTCCTGCAGCTCGGCGACCGCGTCCGATTCGCCGAGACCGGCCCACTCGCTCACGAACGCGATCTCGACCCGGTCGAAGAAGCGCGCGATCGCGCCGCAGTACGACCACGCGGTCGCCCGATCGTCGACCCGCTCCCAGACGAGGTCCTCGTACGCGGTGCGGTAGTACTTGATGAGGCCGAGGAACATCCCAAGGCCCACGCCGCGCGCCCGGTGTGAGCGCGCCTCCGCGATGCCGAAGCGGCTCGCCGGATCGGCGCACACGTCCTCTTCGCACGCCATGCCGATCTCGATGCCGCGCTCGTCGATGAGCTGGACGAGCGACGCGGTCAGGCCGGCGATCGAGACGCGCCAGGGCTCCTCGAGCGTGGACGTGTAGCGCGCGTAGCCCTGTTCCTTGGCGTAGTGGAGCACGCGCCGCATCAGCCAGCGCTCGCTCTCCGCGAGCAGTCGTTCGAGCGGCTGCGGATCAGGCGTCCCTGATGCTTCGCTCACCGCTCCCCTCCCGTCACGCCAATTCCCGAACCTTGTCGGCCGCGGCCTCGGCCAGGTCGGGTCCGACCACGAGCTTCAGTTGCTGTGAGAGATTCTGCGCGATATCGGGCAGGTCGAACCGTGTGATCGACTCCGGGTCCTTTCCGATGCGCTTGCTCTCGAGATCGACCGAGACGGACGCCAGCACCGTACCCACGATCGGGCGGAGCACTTCTTCTATGCGCTGTGCGAGCAGGTTAGGCACGCTCGTCCTCGCTGGTGGCAGGCAGGTCCTTGTCCGCGTCGAGCGCGGCCACGAGATCCTGCTGGGCTCCGGTCAGCACGCTCAGAAACCTGGCCATCGCTCTCCGGACCCGGTAGAAGTACACGCCGAAGAGGACGAGCGACGCGATCGTCAGAAGATCGGCGCCGAGACGGGCTTGCTCCGCCGAGAAGCCCGTCGGCAGCAGGTCGGCCACCCAGCCGACCAAGACGCCGGCGGCAAGACAGATGATCGCCAGCACGGCGTAGGTGATGTTGTCGGCGATGGCAGCGCCCTCGGCCAGCTTGCGCAGCGAGAGCATCTGCACGAGCAAGCCGGCGGCGAGCAGGAGCGCCACGATGCCCGCGCCGGTCGAGAGGGCCGTCGGGACATCGCCACCACCGTCGACCGCGTACGCCGACGCGGGCACCGCCAGCGTCAGAACGGCGGCGAGGGTCGCGGTTCGCAGGGTCGTCCTCATCGGTCACCCCTCGGTCATCGTCTGCGGACGCTTCATGGAGGCACTATCGGCATTCGGCAGAGAACCGTACAGTCCTTTCATGATACCGATTATGCCGGTCGTGACGGGTAGGAGCGGTCACAACGCCGCGACGTACGGCTATCCGGCGCCGCCGCCGCCACCGCCACCACCGCCGCCGCCGCCTCCCGAGAAGCCGCCTCCGCCGCCCGAGGAGGACGAGCTGTGGCTGGACGCGACGCTCGCGACCGAGGCCATGCCCGAGGAGAGCGCGCTGGCCGGCGTGACGCCGTGGCTGTCAGCCGCGTACATCCACGCCATCGTGCCCAGGTGCGCATCGTTGGCGACCTCCGGCACCCGGGTCCGCATCGCGTCGATGACCTGCTCCGCGATGCCGAAGACCACGGCAAGCACGAGGAAGTGGCGCCACAGGATGACGGACTGCGGCGGCTTCTCGTGCAGTCGCCCGAAGTCACGCAGGTAGTTGCGAAGCGCCTCGTACTTGGCGGCCAGCTCAGCGCCTTCACGGCTGCGGCGGGCCATGCCCGCGCCGAGCACGGCCACGACGATGCCGATCGGCACCGTCAGGATCAGCAGCCAACCGAACTCGGCGATGACGAGCGGCAGGAAGCCCGAGCCTCCCACGAGCACGCCGAGCGCGACGAAGCCGCCCGAGCGGGCGTCGCCGCCCTTCTCGATGAGCCCCTGGCCCTTCACGCCGTCGTAGACCTGCTTCTTCCACGCCTGGATGCTCTTGAGGTAGTGGTCCGCGTCCGTGCGGCTCTTGAGCTGGTCCTTGAGCTCCTCGAACGTGAACTGGTCCGCCCCCATCGTCTCGGCGAACAGCAGGTCGATCAGCTCGCGCTCGTGCCGGCGGACGTTGTCGCCCAGGCGCTCCCGCCGGAGCGTCAGCCGGTACTGCTCTTCGGTCTTGGCACCGATGCCGAGAAACCCGTTCTTCTCGGTCAGGATGCGCTCGATGCCGAGGACACCGCGGTCGATGAGGTCCATGAGGGTCGCGCTCACCGCCTCGTTGGACGGCTGGCCCATCGACATGAGCGAGCTCACGTGCGCCGGCGAGAGCGTCTCGTCCGGCAGCTCCCGGAAGTAGTCGCCCGCGAACTGCGGCTTGTACTCCTTGCCATGCCGGAGGAAGTTGATGATGGTCGCCGCCAGCGCGCCGAGCGAGAGCAGCACGACGACGGCGATGCTCCCCCAGAGTTTGAGCCGCGCGGCCGTGCGCTCGGCGTTGGCCTCCTCGGCCCATTCGGCTTCCTCATCCAGCACCACCTGGACACGCTCCTGCGGGATGGTGGGCGCCTGAGGGAGCAGCGTCGCGGGGAAGAGCAGCCGCGCTTCCACGAACGTGTAGGAGGGCAGCCGGTCGAGCGTGAGGGTCACGGTGCCGTCGTCGTTGATGGTGACGAGCCCGGTGAGCGGACCGTGCGCCCACGCCCGGACGTCTTGTGCCGTCGCGCCGGGCACGGTGATATGGATGCGTACGTTCTCGGCCGGGATCTCCCACCGGTCGCCGATGAACTTCCAGTAGAGCTCGCCGGTGTCCTGCCAGCGCTTGGCGGCACCGAAGACGCGGTACTCGAGCGTGAACGTGGCTTCCCTGTCCGCTTCCCGGAAGAAGACGCGGGCATCCAGATAGGTGCCGAAGTCGGTGACCTGGTACGTGCCGGGCGGCCGCGTGTCCCAGGCGGCCGCGTCGTCGGTGAACGTGTGCGGCCCGTCCGGGCCGGACATGCCGAGCACCTCGATGCCCTGCGAGTCCGCGACGTCGAGCTCCCAGAAGGCGAACGTGTAGTCGCCGTCGAAGTCGAACGTCCGCCGCTCGGTCACCACGAGGGTCCCGTCCGGCTGGACCTCGGCCTCGATGTCCACCGCCGTGACCGAGTAGGACTTGGCGAGCGCGACGCCGGGAACGGCGATCACCCCCGCGACGAGCGTGAGGAAGACGGCTACGGCGAAGACCCGGTACCCACGCATGGCGCTCCTCCTGTCAGTGGTCCCCCGTCCGGCGGAGCCTGCCGAAGAAGTCGCGCAGCAGGGCCGCGCTCTCCTCGGCCAGGACGCCGGCCGTGTAGCTGAAGCGGTGGTTCAAGCGTTCATCGTTGCTGAGGTCGTAGAGCGTGCCGACCGCGCCCGCCTTGGGGTCGGTGGCGCCGTAGACGAGCCGCTCGATCCGCGCCTGGTGCATCGCGCCGGCGCACATCGGGCACGGCTCGAGCGTGACGTACACCGTGCAGTCCGAGAGACGCCATCTGCCGAGGCGTCGGGCGGCCTCGCGGATGGCGAGCAGCTCCGCGTGCGCGGTGGGGTCGAAGTCGGACTCGCGGCGGTTGTGCGCCCGCGCGACCACGGCGCCTTCGCAGACGACGACCGCGCCGATGGGCACCTCGCCCTCCCCGGCAGCGGCGCGCGCCTCTTCCAGCGCCAACGCCATGTACGTCGTGTCCGGCTCCATGGCCTCGATGCTACACTACAGGCTGCCTGAGCGGCATCGCCATCCGTGCGGAGGGGTGGCAGAGCGGTTGATTGCCCCGGTCTTGAAAACCGGTAGCCCGCAAGGGCTCGTGGGTTCGAATCCCACCCCCTCCGCCATCCGCGCTCCCCCCGCGCATCGTGGTTCACGCTCGGCATGCTCCCTGCTACAATAATGCGGCGTTTCGCCCCGGCGGACGCACGGCGCGGAGAGTTGGCCGAGTCGGTCGAAGGCGCTCGCCTGCTAAGCGAGTAAGGGGTTATAAAGCCCCTTCGAGGGTTCGAATCCCTCACTCTCCGCCATTTGACATTACGCCTGCCACCTGGCAGGATTACCAAGCCCATCTTGGGACGCGCCCTTAGCTCAGCCGGATAGAGCGTCTGACTACGAATCAGAAGGTCGGGAGTTCGAATCTCTCAGGGCGCGCCACACGATCACACCGAAGCCCCGCCGCGTGCGGGGTTTCGTGCGTCCCGGCCCTCGGCCATCGCTCCCCCGTGCGCTACCATCCATGTGGGGGTGGTCGACATGCGTACGATCATCGGCGTCATGGGTTCGGGCCGGATGCTCTCGGCCCAAGCCGAGCGCACCGCCGAACATCTCGGCAGGCTCATCGCCGAGAACGGCTGGGCGCTGCTCACCGGTGGGCGCGCCGCGGGCGTGATGGACGCCTGCTCGCGCGGCGCGGCGCACGCAGGCGGGCTCGTCGTCGGCGTGCTGCCCGACGAGGACCCCTCGTGCGCATCACGATGGGTGGACATCCCCATCTGCACCGGCATGGGTGACGCCCGCAACGCGGTGAACGCGCTCTCGAGCCGCGTGGTGGTGGCGCTGCCCGGCGGCGCCGGCACGCTCTCCGAGGTCGCGCTCGCGCTCAAGGCGGGACGCGCCGTCATCGCGCTCGGGTGGGACCCCGGCGACGCGATGCGTGCGGCGGGCGGCGCGCTGCTGCGGTCCGCCGAGACACCCGAAGAGGCCGTGGCGCTCATCGCCGAGGAGTTGGCCGAGTGAGCCGCTTCGTGGCATGGTACTGCCGAGGCAGGTGACCCGAAGACGATGTCCGAGTACCGCCCCCGACGAAGCGATCGCCACCACCGAGGCCGGAAGCGGCGTGGCGGCACGCCGCCGGTCATCCGCAGCGCCCCGCCCCGCGCCGGCGCCACGCCGCCACGACGGCGCACGCCCACGCGCGCGGCGCGCAGGCGCGGAGAGGTCATCGGCTCCGGCCGGCCGGTGGGACGTCGACCGGTGCGACGCAACCTGCTCGCGCCGATCGCCGTGCTGCTGGTGCTCGCAGTCGTCGCCGGCGGCGTCGGCTTCTGGCTGCTGACGCGACCCGCGGCGGTGAGCATCACCGTGACCCCCGCCGATGCGGTGATCGCCTTCAACGGCACGACTGCGGCCGGCACCCTTGAAGCTTCGGATCTCGAGCCCGGCACGTATCCCGTCAGGGTCGAGCGCAAGGGCTTCGAGCCGGTCGAGACGTCCGTCGAGCTCGAACGCGGCAAGCATCCGCGCCTCGCCTACGACCTCGAGCCGCTGCCGTTCGAGGTCACGCTCGCAAGCCACCCCGAGGGCGCGACGTGCACGGTCACGTGCGCCGACGGCCAGACGTTCGAGGGGGCGGCGCCGTTCTCGGCGGAAGTGCCCGCCGGACCGGTGACGGTGAGCCTCTCCCGCGACGGCTACAACACCTTCACGCGCGAGCTCTTTCTGGACGAGCCGTTCGCGCTCGACCTGTGGCTCGACCCCGACGGGCAGATCGTGCACGCGCTCGGCATGTTCTCCACGAGCGGGGCTCCCAAGGCCGTCGCCATCACCCCCGACAAGTCGGAGGCGTGGGCGACCATCCTGAACGGCCCGCCGTCGATCGAGATATTCGACCCGCTCACCGGCAAGAAGGTCGGCGAGATGGACCTCGGCCAGCACGGGGCGGTGGAGGTGATCTTCTCGGCGGATGGCACCAAGGCGTACGCGAGCCAGATGGAGACCGCGAAGGTCTTTGAGATCGACGTGGCGACGCGCACGGTGCTGCGGGAGTTCGACACCGAGAGCGCGTGGACCAAGGTGGTCGCGCTCTCGCCCGACGGAGGCACGCTCTACGCCGCCAACTGGTCGGGCAACGACGTCTCGGAGATCGACCTCGCGACCGGCGAGCTCAGGAGGCGCATCCCCGTCTCCAAGACGCCGCGCGGGCTCTGGCCCACGGCCGACGGCCTCACGCTCTACGTCGCCGGCTTCGACAGCGGCTGGCTCGACAAAGTGGACCTTGCCAGCGGCGAGGTGACCGCCGTCTTCAAGGATGGCGGGGCGCTTCGCCACATCGTGGCCGACGAGAGCGCGGGTCGCCTGTACATCTCGGACATGGCCGATGACTGCATATACGTGCACGACATGAAGACCGGCACGACCACGAAGCTCGCCGATGTGGACGAGAAGCCCAACACGATCGACCTCTCGCCCGACGGCACGATGCTCTTCGTCAGTTGCCGGGGCGAGAACAACCCCACGACCTACTACATCCCAGGTCCCGAGTGGGGGACGATCGTCGTGCTCGACGCGAAGAGCGGCGCACCGCTCGACGCCGTCGTGTGCGGCAACCAGCCGACCGCGCTCGACCTCTCGGACGATGGCACCATGCTCGTGATGAGCGACTTCCTCGATGACCGGTTGCGGGTCTACGAGATTCCACCCTATGACGTCTTCGCGGCGGGTGGCGGCGGCCGCTGGGACGAGCACTTCGACGACATCAGGAAGTAGCTTCACGGGCGTTGATAGGTTGCATCAACTGCCCGTCCACGCGCATACTATGATTCGTTAACGTGTTCACGGACTCTGTGGAGAACTCTGATGGCCGTCCACGCCTGCGACCATATCGGGTACTGTCCGCTCACCGCGGACGCCACCGGCTACTCGCCGGAGTTCGCCCGCAACCTGCGCACCATGTGGTGCCGCGGCGAGTTCACGGCGTGCGCGCGCTACCACGCCGCCCGCCTGCTGGGCAGCGAGAACGTGCCGATCGACCTCTTCCCCGTCGACCGCGAGCGCGTCTCTCGGCTTCTCGCGAACTGATCGCCTCCGGGCGATCCTCGACCCACCCGTATCCTCTCGCGCGCTCCCGACGTTCTTCTCCCCGTACGAGGGGTCGTGTTCAGGCACGTCCAAGACCGTCGGATCACGCTGGGGGAACTGATGGCCGAGTGCAGCATCTCGCCCGTGTGCCCGTTCTTCAACCACGAGGTCAGCTACTCGCCCGAGCTCGTGACGCTCGCCAAGGCGCGTTTCTGCTGGGCGGACGCGGCAGCATGCGCGCGACTGCGCGCGGCGCGGCTCATCGGCCCCGACCGCGTTCCGCGCCACCTGCTCCCGTTCGATGCTGACGCGTACCATGCGCTCGCGGCGCGCACGGGGACGGCCAGGTTCCTGCGCTAGACGGCGTGGCCGCCGAAGCGGTTGCGCAGCGCCGAGAGGACCCGTCCCGCGTAGCTGGGATCGCGCTCGGACTCCGTGCGGAACCGCAGCGCGCCCTCGATGATCCTCGCGGAGACGCCGAGCTTCTCGGCGGTCTGAACGGTCCACTCGCCCTCGCCCGTGTGCGCCACGGTCGGCGATACCGGCTCGAGGTCCTCACCGAAGACCTCGAACGCCTCGGCCAGCCAGCCGACGAGGCGCGATTCGATCACGCTCCCCCGGTTGTAGACCTCCGCGGCTGCCGTGAGATCGAGCTCGTAGTCGGACGCCTTCATGACCGAGAAGCCCTCGGCGAGCGCCTGCATCATGCCGTACTCGATGCCGTTGTG
>NPID01001265.1_pt1 | contig 58169 bp, 42 predicted proteins | sample 8637491 | NCBI WGS metagenome assembly NPID01 (sample SAMN07420843, study PRJNA396082) | bioreactor metagenome | isolation source: sample BA6 brine-fed electro-methanogenic bioreactor BA | place: Japan: Kochi | collected 2016-06-14 | reverse complement strand
AAATACAAATTAGATAAGGAATAATTGCAATGAGACACGGTAAAAGATTCAATCATTTAAGCAGGACGAGTGCTCACCGAAAAGCCATGCTTGCCAATATGGCCAGCTCGCTGATCATGCATAAACGTATAAAAACGACTTTGCCCAAGGCAAAAGCCCTCAGGACTTTTATTGAGCCCATCATTACAAAATCAAAAACAGACTCCACGCATTCGCGCAGGGTGGTTTTCAGCTACCTGAACGATAAGGAAGCCGTAACTGAACTCTTCCGTGAAGTCTCTGTAAAGGTGGCCGAACGCCCGGGTGGCTATACCCGTATCATCAAGATCGGGCCCCGCATGGGCGATAATGCCGAAATGGCCCTCATCGAACTGGTCGACTACAATGAAAACCTGCTCGGAGCGAAAGCCAAGGAAGAAAAGAAAACACGCCGCAGAAGAAGCCGTTCAAAGAAATCTGCTGAAACCAGCACTGAAGCAGCTGCCGTTGAACAGGCCACCGAATCCCCTGAAGAAGTGAAAGATGAGGCCGTGGAAGAACCTAAGGCAGAAGTAAAAGAAGAAACCAAAGCTGAAGCCAGGGAAGAAGAACCCAGGGAAGAGCCCAAAGAAGAACCTAAAGCCGAGGCCAAGGAAGAACCCAAAGAAGAACCCAAAGCTGAAGTAAAGGAAGAACCCAAAGCGGAAGCCAAAGAGGAAACCAAGGAAGAAGCCAAAGAGGAGCCCAAAGCGGAAGCCAAGGAAGAACCCAAGCCTGAGGACGAAAAAGACAAAAAAGAATAAAATATTCCTGAACGGAATGAAAAAGGATAGGGTTAGGGTTAACTTTATCCTTTTTTTATCACAAAACATTAACAGAAACTAAAGAATTGACAAAATGAGCTCAATGATCGCAAATATCCACGCCCGGCAGATCCTGGATTCGCGTGGAAACCCAACAATTGAAGTTGATGTATATACCAATACCGGCATAGTAGCCCGTGCAGCTGTTCCTTCAGGAGCATCGACAGGGGTGCATGAAGCGGTTGAACTTCGCGACAACGATAAAGGAACCTACCTTGGTAAGGGAGTGCTTAAGGCCGTTGAAAACGTGAACAGTATCCTGGCGGAAGAACTCCAGGGCTATTATGTGGCCGATCAGCGCGATATCGACCGGAGAATGATCGAGATCGACGGAACACCCAATAAGGAAAAACTGGGTGCCAACGCCATGCTGGGGGTATCCCTGGCCGTTGCCCATGCAGCTGCACAGGATACCGGCCAATTCCTGTTCAAGTATATTGGCGGTCCCAATGCACATATGCTTCCCATTCCTATGATGAATATCCTGAACGGGGGATCGCATGCCGATAACAGCATCGATTTCCAGGAATTCATGATCATGCCCGTTGGTGCAGAACGATTCAGCGATGCCATCAGGATGGGCGCCGAAGTGTTCCATAACCTGAAAGCCGTGCTGAAAAAAGCCGGCCATGCCACCAATGTTGGCGACGAAGGCGGATTTGCCCCCAACCTTTCCTCGAACGAAGAAGCCGTAAAAGTTGTGCTCGAAGCCATCGATAAAGCCGGTTATAAAGCCGGTGAAGATATTTTCATCGCCCTCGACCCGGCATCTTCAGAGTACTATATCCCGGAAGAAAATGTTTATCACCTGAAATGGTCCACGGGCGACAAACTCACCCCCGCAGAAATGGTTGATTTCTGGGCCGACTGGGCCAAACGCTATCCCATTATTTCCATCGAAGACGGAATGGCAGAAGACGACTGGGACGGATGGAAACTGATGACCGAAAAAATGGGGGATAAGATCCAGCTTGTGGGCGACGACCTTTTTGTAACCAATACAAAACGCTTGAAAAAAGGAATTGATGAGAATATCGCCAATTCCATTCTCATAAAAGTGAACCAGATCGGAACACTCACAGAAACCATTGATGCCGTCAGCATGGCAAACAATGCATCCTATACTTCAGTGATCTCGCATCGCTCAGGTGAAACAGAGGATACCACCATCGCCGACCTGGCCGTGGCCCTGAATACCGGACTGATCAAAACAGGATCGGCCAGCCGCTCCGACAGGATCGCAAAATATAACCAGTTGCTGCGCATCGAAGAGATCCTGGGAGATGCAGGACGCTATCTGGGCAAAGACTTCAGGTTTTTGAAGTAAAGCCTTCGAATAGCAAAATTCTTCCGTTCAGCAATGAATGAAAGACCCGGCAACCCTTATCCGGTAACCGGAACCATAAAAAGAGCTGCCAATGGCAGCTTTTTTTTATGAAATATCATGCAGGTACTGCACCAGGTTGTCGGACCTGCTCAATCCCAGTTTTTTCCGCATCCTGCTGCGGGCAGTTTCCAGGGCCCTCACTGATTGGCCCGTGATCTCTGAGATCTCCTTGGACGACATATTCAGCCGCAGAAAAGTGCATAGTTTTACTTCATTGGGAGTAAGGTTGTTATGCTGTGCCGTAATGATCTCCTTATAGCGGCTGTGCTCTTCTTCAAACCTGAGTTCGAACTCCTTCCATTCCTGTCCCTTGATCAGGTTCTTGAGCTTGGAGATGGCCGTGATGATCTTATCGCTGTACTGGCTCTGGGTTTCTTTGTTGATGGATTTCAGGTCGTGAATGATCGAATTTCCCAGCTCCGACCTCCGCTTGATGTACAGGGCATTTTCGATCATGGTCTTCTTCTTGAAATTCAATTCTGATTCCAGTGCATCGCGGGTGTGCTTGAGCGCAAGATGAGTATTTATCCTGACCAGTAATTCCTGTTCATTAAATGGCTTGGTAACATAATCCACCCCTCCGATCTCGAATCCCCTGATAATGCTTTCCTGGTCGGTGCGTGCCGTAAGGAAAATGATCGGGGTATTCCGGTATGCTTCCATGCCGTGGAGCTCAGTGCAAACTTCGAAACCATCCATACCCGGCATCATCACATCCAGCAAAACCAGGTCAAAGTTTACTTTTTCGCATAAGACTAATGCATCTGCGCCACTCTGGGCATACGATACATTGTATCCGTTTTTGTCCAGTATGGTTACCATTAAACGGATGTTGGAAGGTATATCATCAACGATGAGTATATTGGAATTCTTTTCTTGCATATTAAAGACCATTATCTTGAATTTCTTTCATTTTGTTAATATAAGCAGGAAAATCAGCAAGACTGCTGTCAATCTTTTCAATATCATAATTATCGCAATGCATGATCAGCCGGTCGCCATAGTCGGCCAGCAATTTGATGGTATAGGTTATACCAATATGGTGGATCCCTTCGGCAAAAGCTCTGATGGAGTTAAATTCCTTCAGTTCATTGGCCTTTTCCCATGCATCCATATATTCATTCTCGATTTGCCTGAGGGCATCCTTAACCAATTGAATATATTCCTCCCTGGCGGGACTTTTATGATCCGTTCCCGGTTCCTGGTGTGCAGGTTTACGGACAGCAGGAAGCTTCAGGCAGTCGGAGATCAGACTGTACAGCTCTTCCATATGAAAGGGTTTGATCAGAACACCATCGAATCCGTAATTTGAAATGCGGTCCACATCCTGTTTCATGGCAAGGGCTGTCAGGGCGATCACAGGAATATCAGAAACTTCCATGTCTTCTTTAAGCTCATCCATCATGGCATAGCCATCCATCACCGGCATCATAATATCCAGGAGGATGATATCCGGTTTCTGTTCACGGGTGATCTCCAGGCCGATCTTGCCGTTCTGGGCTTCACTGACTTTCATCCCTGCCTCGATCAGGTTATCCTTCACAAACCTCCGGTTGATCTCCGAATCATCGACCAGCAACACATGCCTACCCCAGAATGCACTATGGGCAGTTTCATCTGATTCGCCCGAAGATTCTTTGCTGTCGGCCACGATCACATTTCTCAGGTAAATGCTGAATGAGGATCCCTGCCCCGGTTCGCTGCTGAGTTCAATATTTCCCGACATCATCTCGACAAGACGCTTGGTGATCGAAAGCCCCAGGCCGGTTCCTTCGGTGCTTTTGTGCCTGGTCCCGGAAACCTGTACAAAGGGATCAAAAATCTGACGCTGATCCTCGTATTCGATGCCTACGCCACTGTCTTCCACGCTGATCACAAGGTCCACACCTTCCTCAGCATGCCCTATTTCCCCGGAAAGGAAAGCAGTCAGGCGAATAAATCCCTTTTCCGTAAACTTCACGGCATTCCCGATCAGGTTGAACAGCACCTGCCTGATCCTGATCTTGTCGAGCATCAGGTAATTGGGTACATTTTCGTGCACATCGATCATGAAATCGAGGTCTTTCCGGGCAACTTTAACTGCGAATACCTGGCTCACCTCGGTAATGACCATCCTGAGGTCGACCGGTTCCGGCCTGATCTCCACCCGTCCGGCCTCGATCTTCGAAATATCAAGAATATCGTTGATCAGCATCAGCAGGCTGTTTCCGGCCGATTTAATGGCAGAGGAATACTCTTTGAGCCGGTTATCGGTCAGGTGGCTGGTGAGCATTTCAGAAAACCCGATAATAGAATTCAGGGGTGTGCGGATCTCATGGGAAATATTGGAAATGAAATCGCTTTTGATCTGGTTGGCCTCTTCAGCTCTTTCCTTGGCCTGGCGAAGTTTTTCCTCGTTCTGTTTCCGTTCTGTGATGTTTCTCGCAAAAGCGCAATTATACCCCACGCCGTCGAATTCGATATAGTTCACGATCAGCTCCACCGGGAACTCTATCCCGTCCTTGGTCCTGTGAATGGATTCCATGCTGAACGAGCCTTTTTGCTTAACGGTCTTCCAGTGGTCACTCCACTTTTCTTCCGGGAATAAGGGATCGATATCATGAACTTTCATATTCAGCAGCTCTTCCCTGGAATACCCCAGTGTGGAACAGGCAGCATCATTCACATAGAATAACTTCGCATCGCTGGTCATCCAGAATGCCGCATCCGGGTTCTGGTCAACGGAAAACTGTGTCAGGTTAAGGGCTTCCAGGGCTTCCTTTTTAAAGGTAATATCCTCTACGAATTCCGACAGTCCGACCAGGTCTCCCCGTTCATCCAGGATGGGATATCCGCGGATATTCCAGTATCTCCCGTCAGGTGTTTTTATCTCATTTTGCTGTGGCTCCAGGGTCTCAGAAGCTTTCTTAACCGGGCAGCCCGTGCAGGGCGTTTCCTGGAATTGCCAGAGTTCATGGCATCTTTTTCCAACCAGGTCCTCCTGGGTCATGCCCAGTCGGTCAGCATAACTTTTATTCACCCAGCGCAGGCTCATGTCTGGATTAAAATAGGCAAACATTTCTGCCATACTGTCCAGCACAACGGCTTTCTCCGTTTCAACCTGCTGGAGCCTGGTCTGGGCTTCCACTATAGGGGTGATATCACGAATGATATCGAGGACTTCATTATCATCGATCGGGATATAGCGTGCCTCGTAGTAATAGACCCCGTGAGGGAAGCTGAGGCTGTATTCATCCACAACGATGTCGCCGGAATCCAAAGCTTCATTTATTTTCTTCAGGCCTCTTTCAGCCACATCCTGTGGGAAGGATATCTCGGTGATCTTTTTACCGATAAAATCTTCCGGGGGCAGAAGCAGTTCATCAGACAATCCGGAATGATAATCAAGGAAGCGCCCCTCCCTGTCGACCCTGAAGATCAAATCAGGCAGGGCCTTCACCATCACCTCATAACGCCTCAGGAGATCATGCAGTTGCTTTTCGATCTTCTTCGTTTTACTAAGATCAAAAGCCACCCCCCTGACCCCATAGATCTTCTCCTGATCATACAGGGGATAAGAGTAAATAAGCACGGGAAAGGTGTTGCCGTTCTTCATCACGGCGGTATAAGGTTCTCCATCCAGGCTTTCTCCATTAAACAGGGCCTTTATCCTGTCTCCCATTTTTATACGCTGCTTAGGGATGATGAAATCAGAAAGGTTCAATCCACCGATGAAATCATCTTTTGAATACCCCATCATTTCATGTACCTTTGGGTTCCCATAGGTGATCTTTGCGTTTTTGTCAAACTCAAATATCCCCAATGGAATCAGCTCCAGAAGGTCGTGGTACCTCTGCTGGCTGCTTTGATAAGNNTCCGTTCGATCAGTTCCTTTTTCGTTTTATTTGATGAGGCGCTCATTATACCCTACGATATTCTAAAGATACAAAAACATAAAACAAACCCCGCATAAAGCGGGGTGTATATTTGATTTAGATGTGGGTTTGGGTTTTGTAAAATGTATCACAAATACAATCAGCAAATATCAGGCCAAAGCATAACAACACCTCTTAACAACCTATTTTAATGACATTTACACATCCATTCCATCTTATGTGTTCCCAAATAGGGAGGATTCCTCCAGATAATGGAATCAGGGAATTATCGATAGAAGAAAAAATCCGAAAAACCGCTTAAAGCAATGCTTTTACTGTATCGAGGGCCCGCTGTATCCCAGAAGGATCCTTCCCTCCTGCAGTTGCAAAGTGGGCCTGGCCACCTCCACCGCCCTTGATCTGCACAGAAAGTTCACGGATAAGCTGACCGGCATTCAGTCCGCGTTCATCAATGATCTTTTTCCCCAGGGCCAGGGTGAGAAAGGCTTTGTCGCCCTGCTTGTATCCCAGCAGGACCAGTCCCATCGGAAGATCCTTTACCAAGCCGAAAGCAAGGTCCTTTGCAACGGCACTATCTGCATCAATTTTCGCAACAACCAGCTGAATGCCCTTGTATTCTTCCATCTGCGAACGCAGCTCCGTTGATAAGCCGGCAGAAACTTTCCTGTTCAGGGATTCCGTGAGCTTGTTGAGTTTCTTGTTTTCCTCCACAAGATTCTCAACAGCTTTCACAATATCTTTTGTATTCTTCAGCAGCTCCCGGATCTGCTTCTCAAGGGCAACTTTCTCGTTTACAAAATCTTCGGCGGCATCGGCTGTGATGGCTTCAATACGCCTTACCCCGGCGGCAATGGCGCCTTCCGACCTGATCTTGAACAGTCCGATCTGCCCGGTTGCCGCTACATGGGTTCCTCCGCAAAGTTCGGTTGAATCCCCAAAGCGGACCACCCTGACACGATCTCCGTATTTTTCGCCGAAGAAAGCAAGTGCACCCATATCCAGGGCTTCATCCATCGTCACCTCCCGGTGCTCATCCATGCGGTAATTGGCCCTGATCATACGGTTCACGACATTCTCCACACGGAGGATCTCTTCATCCGTCATTTTCTGAAAATGGGAAAAATCAAAGCGGAGGTGATCCCCGTCAACCAGGGAGCCTTTTTGCTCCACATGCTCACCCAGAACTTCCCGCAGGGCATAATGCATAAGATGCGTAGCCGTGTGGTTATTGGCTGTCCTGCGCCGGTTTTCCGCATCGACTTCTGCCCGGAATTCCGAATGTCCGTCCGGATCCTTGTCGGCCAGGTGGATCACCATCTCATTTTCTTTGCGGGTATCAAAAATACGGATCGTCAGGTCATTTCCTTTCAGCACACCACGGTCACCGCACTGCCCGCCCGATTCGGCATAGAAGGGTGTACGGTCGAGAACCAGCTCAAAATAACTTTTCTTCTTATCACTGACTTTCCGGTATTTAAGAAGTTTCACCTTGCTGTCGAGGGCTTCATATCCAAGAAAGGTCGTAGGTTCATCCGAGGCAGTGAGCACGATCCATTCATCCAGGTCGCGTTCAGCAGCCTTTCTCGATCTGTTCTTCTGTTCCTCAAGGCCCTTGTAAAAACCTTCCATATCCACTTCCCAGCCTGCTTCACGGGCCATCAGCCCCGTAAGGTCGATCGGGAAGCCATAGGTGTCGAATAGTTCAAATGCGAACTTCCCTTCAATGGTCTTATGACCTTTCCCCGACTTCACATATTGTTCAAAGCGTCGGATGCCCTGTTCAAGGGTTTTCAGGAAGGAAGATTCCTCTTTACGGACTACTTTCGCGATGAGTTCTTTTTGTTCTTTTAGTTCCGGAAAAGCTTCGCCCATCTGTGTAGCCAGCACATCGGCCAATTCATAAAGTACCGGGTCTTTCTGGCCAAGAAAAGTATAGGCATAACGTACCGCCCGCCGGAGGATCCTGCGGATCACATAGCCTGCCCCGGTATTGGAAGGCAGTTGTCCGTCGGTGATGGCAAAGGCGATCGCCCGGATGTGGTCGGCAACCACCCGCATGGCGATGTCGGTATCCACATTTTTTCCATATTCTTTTCCTGTCAGTTCTTCCAGTTTCCCGAGCAGGGGGGTGAAAACATCAGTATCGTAATTCGAGCGTTTGCCCTGCAATACCATGCACAGTCGTTCAAATCCCATGCCTGTATCCACATGCTTTTGGGGCAAGGCTTCCAGCGATCCGTCCTTCTTCCGGTTGAACTCAATAAAAACGAGGTTCCAGATCTCGATCACCTCAGGATGGTCTTTATTCACCAGTTCCCTTCCGGGAGTTTTGGCCCGTTCTTCCGCGGGGCGGATATCCACATGGATCTCCGAGCAGGGGCCGCAGGGACCGGTATCCCCCATTTCCCAGAAATTGTCTTTTTTCGATCCGTACAGGATCTGATCTTCCGGAAGGATCTCTTTCCAATACCCGAAAGCTTCCCCGTCGGCCTCAAGACCGTCGGATTTGTCACCACCAAAAACCGTGGCATACATGCGCTCCTTCTCGATGCCGTAAACCCCGGCCAGCAGTTCCCAGGCCCAGGCAATGGCTTCTTTCTTGAAATAATCGCCGAACGACCAGTTGCCCAGCATTTCGAACATGGTATGATGATACGTATCCCTCCCGACCTCTTCCAGGTCGTTATGCTTGCCCGAAACTCTCAGGCATTTCTGGGTATCGGCCACCCTGGGACTGTCGGAACGCTTGTTCCCGAGGAAAACGTCTTTGAACTGGTTCATCCCGGCATTGGTGAACATGAGCGTCGGGTCGTCCTTTACCACCATGGGTGCCGAAGGCACGATGCGGTGTTGCTTCTCCCTGAAAAAATCTAAAAAGGTCTTACGTACAAGTCCTGAATCCATATAGGTATTTATTAACAGGTGTTTTGTTGAATATTTGCGGATTTTACTGATCGCAAAGTTAGTTTAATTAATTAATTTTGTGGGAGCCGGCGGAAGCTAATGATACTGAAACACCCCACCGGACGTTATATGATCTCATATGGCTAAAGAGCAATTTATTTACAATCCCAAAACGCTGACCTACGAGAAAAAGAAGAAAACCTTTCTGCAGGTATTTCTTCGGATTCTCCGTTATGCGCTGATTTTCGTTGTTATTGCTTCGATCGGCATTGCGCTGGCATATACTTTTTTTGATTCACCGAAGGAACGCATGCTCAAACGGGAAATCTCCCAGTATGAGTTCCAGTATAAGATCCTCAACGACCGCCTCGATCAGCTCGAAACAGTCATGGGCGACCTCCGCGATAAAGACGATAATATTTACCGCGTGATCTTCGAGGCGGAGCCGATCCCGCAATCGGTCAGGGATGCCGGTTTCGGAGGGGTCGACCGTTATGCCCGCCTTGATGGGTATAAAAACTCGGCCCTGATCATCGAAACCACTAAAAAACTCGACCGTCTGACCTCCCAGTTGGTCGTACAATCGAAATCATTCGATGAGGTCTTCGAACTGGCCAAGAATAAATCTGAAATGCTTGCCTGCATACCAGCCATCCTCCCCCTGGAAAAAGGACAGAGCAATATCATCAGCGGTTATGGCATGCGCTACCATCCCATACTGAAAGTCAGGAGGATGCATTGGGGAATCGATATTTCAGCACCCTCCGGCACCCCCATCTACGCCACAGCCGACGGAACCATAAAGTTTAACGGCAGAAAAGGGGGCTATGGAAAGACCTGTGTGATCGACCACGGTTATGATTACCAGACGCTTTACGGCCACATGAAAACCATTACCGTGCGCAGAGGACAGAAGGTCAAACGGGGTGAGATCATTGGCTATGTTGGCAGTACGGGGCTTTCACAGGCACCCCATGTTCACTATGAAGTGATCTACAATAATAAAAAGGTAAACCCTGTAAATTACTTCTACAACGACTTTACCCCGGAAGAATTTGAAAAGGTGCTGGAAGTAGCCTCCAGGGATACGCAGGTGCTGTCGTAGGTATCGGGTACCAGATACCGGGCACCGGGAACCAGATACCGGGAACCAGATACCAGATACCGGGTACCGGGAACCAGATACCAGGTACCGGGTACCAGATACCGGGCACCGGGTGGTTTAAGGTATTTTTTTACATTAACCAGTAGCCAGCAACCAGTAGCCAGCAACCAGTAGCCAGTAGCCAGAAACCAGCAACCAGTAACCAGCAACCAGAAATGAACGATAACTCCAAACTATACTACTCGATTGGCGAAGTTGCCGGGATGTTTAACGTCAACACCTCGTTGATCCGCTTCTGGGAGAAGGAGTTCGCCATCATTAAGCCCAAAAAGAACAAGAAGGGCAACCGTCTGTTCACCCCCGACGACATCAAACACTTTCGCCTCATCCACCACCTTGTGAAAGAAAAGGGATATACGCTGCAGGGTGCTCGCGATGCCCTTAAACATAATCCGGAAGGTATCAATAAGAACGCCGAGGTCATTGAATCCCTTGAGAAGATCAAGCAGTTTTTGATTGAGATGAAAGATGGTTTGGAAGACTAATTTCCAAGTTCCATAATTTAAATTCCAAAGCAAGGTCCAGGTTAATAAATCCTAAGCTCTAATCACCTGAACTCAAAACAATTCTTCAATTATCCAATGTTTAAAATATTTGAGATTTGAATTTTGAATTTTGAATTTTGAATTTTGGAACTTCCGGAGCCGGTAGCCGGTAGCCGGTTACCGCTATTAACAATTCTTAACGCCTCATTTAACATTTATTAACACCGCATTTCCCTAAGGCTGTAACATCATCTTTTATTTTTGCGTTAACAAAAAAAACGCTACTCAACATGATGGAATCAGATATCAAAGCGCTCAATGACCGCATACAACAGGAAAGTGCTTTCGTTGACATGCTCAACATGGAAATGCAAAAGGTGATCGTCGGGCAGAAGCAAATGATCGAGCGTCTGCTCATCGGCATGCTTTCAAACGGCCACATCTTGCTTGAAGGGGTTCCCGGACTGGCAAAAACTTTGGCCATCAATTCCCTGGCCAAATCGATCGATGCAAAATTCAGCAGGATACAGTTCACACCCGACCTGCTGCCGGCCGACTTGCTCGGCACGCTCATCTACAGCCAGAAAAAAGAGGAATTCGTAGTCCGCCAGGGGCCCATTTTCGCCAATTTCATCCTGGCTGACGAGATCAACCGTTCACCGGCCAAGGTACAAAGCGCCCTGCTGGAAGCCATGCAGGAACGCCAGGTCACCATAGGTGATCAAACCTACCCCCTCGAGGAACCTTTTCTGGTGCTGGCCACGCAAAACCCCATAGAGCAGGAAGGGACCTACCCCCTGCCTGAAGCCCAGGTGGACCGTTTCATGCTGAAGATCGTGATCGGTTACCCGAACAAGGAAGAGGAAAAACTCATCCTCCGTCAAAACATAAAAGGAACATTCCCGGAAACCAGCAACATCCTCAAACCGGCCGACATTATCAAGGCCAGGAACGTGGTCAGGGAAGTATACCTCGACGAAAAGATCGAGAACTATATCACCGACATCGTTTTCTCAAGCCGTTTCCCGGCCGAGTTCAAGCTTGAACGCTTCGAGAACATGATCAATTACGGGGCATCCCCCAGAGCCAGCATTAACCTGGCATTGGCCGCCAAGGCCTTCGCCTTTATCAAACGTCGCGGCTACGTGATCCCGGAAGACATCCGTGCGGTAGCCCACGATGTGCTGCGCCACAGGATCGGGCTCACCTACGAAGCCGAAGCCGAGAACATCACTTCCGAAGATATCATCAGCGAGATCCTCAACACCGTTGAAGTACCTTAGAAGAATATGCAATATTCAATATACAAAGTATAAAGTTTAAAGTATAAAGTTCAGAGTTCAATACGCCTTGGGAACAAGTGACATCATAAAGAAAGTCAGGAAGATCGAGATCAAGACACGCGGTTTGTCGAACCAGATCTTCACCGGGCATTACCACAGTGCCTTTAAAGGCCGGGGTATGGCCTTCAGCGAGGTGAGGGAATACCAGTATGGTGATGACATCCGCAGTATCGACTGGAATGTGACTGCACGCTTCAATCATCCCTATATCAAAGTTTTTGAAGAAGAAAGGGAACTTACCGTAATGCTCCTGATCGATGTGAGTGGCTCCAATGAATTCGGCAGCCGCGAACAGTTCAAGGAAGACCAGATGACCGAGATTGCTGCTGTGCTGGCTTTTTCGGCCATCAATAATAACGACAAGGTCGGGGTACTCTTTTTCAGCGACCAGGTCGAGAAATTCATTCCGCCGAAAAAAGGGAGAAGCCACATCCTGCGCATCATACGCGAGCTGATCGATTTCAGGCCGGAAAGCCAGAAGACTGACGTAGCTGAAGCCCTGCGCTACCTGACCAATGCCATTAAAAAACGCTGTACGGCTTTTGTAATTTCCGATTTTCTCGATACCGGCTTCGACGAAGCCCTGAGGATCGCGGGAAACAAACATGATGTGGTTGCCCTGAGGATTTACGACGAATCCGAAACCCATTTGCCCAATATGGGGCTGGTAAAAGTATACAATAAGGAAAGTGGAAAGTATACCTGGGTGGACACCAGTTCGGCCAGGGCCAGGGCCAATTATAACGAATGGTGGCGGATGCAGGAAAAATATTTGAACGACATTTTCAGGCGAAGCGGAACGGATTATGTCAGCATCAGCACCAACCAGGATTATGTAAAACCCCTGGTCGGTTTGTTTAAAGTGAGGGAGGCAAGGTTGTAAGATGAAAGCAGGCAAATGGATCATCATAGTGGTTTTCGTTATTGCAGGCATGAAGGCTTTGCAGGCACAGCAAGTGTCGGCCACAGCCCGTTTCGATACCACGGATATCCTGATCGGGGACCAGATCGACCTGAATATCCGTTTTCGCATGCCCCTCGATTACAGGGTGATCTGGCCCTATTACCAGGATACCCTTGTGCATAATGTAGAGATCATCAGCAGGAGCCCGGTGGATACGCTCATCAGCGAATCCGACAATATCGTTGACATGCTGCAGTCCATCACCATTACCTCTTTCGATTCAGGCTATTACTACATCCCACCCCTGGAATTCAGTTACCAGGGACTGGATGATACCAGCTTCAAAACAGCAACGACCATTCCCCTTTACCTGGAGGTGCATACCATGGCCGTGGATACCACACAGCCTATTAAAGCGATCAAACCGCCGCTCGAGGCCCCCTTCAGTATCCATGAGATCCTTCCCTGGCTGCTCATGGCGCTCGGTGCCCTGCTGGTCACATTTATCATCGTGTATATCCTTGTCAGGGTAAAGAGGAAACAACCCCTGTTCAGGATCCGGCCCAGGATCATCCTGCCCCCGCATGTGGTGGCCATGAACGGACTGGAAAGCCTGAAAGAGAAAAAACTCTGGCAATCAGGAAAAACCAAGGATTATTACACCGAGCTAACGGACATTCTCCGGGTTTATATCGAGGACCGTTTCCAGGTACCGGCAGTGGAAATGACCTCGGATGAGATCATCGAAGGTCTAAAACAAAAAGACACCCGGCAGGACCTGCTGAACCGGCTTTCCGCCACACTGAGCCTGGCCGACCTGGTGAAGTTCGCCAAGGAAAATCCGCAGGCCCTCGACAATGACACCTGCATGAAGAATAGCATTGATTTCGTAAGAGAAACACGGAGTGAACAGGAGGTGGAAGAGATCCGGGAAAAGATCCGGATTGAGAACGGTGAAGAAATTGAAGGAAACGAGGACGGATCCTCCCTCGCTGACGCTCGGGAGGATGACAAACCTGATACTAAAAAGGAAGAAGAAAAATAATGTTCGAAGGGATCACATACGCGAATCCGGGCTTTTTATACCTGCTGATCCTCCTGCCCGTGCTGGGGGTCTGGTACTGGTATAAGCTTTTCAACAATGAACCCGGCTTGCAATTATCCTCAACATCCGGCTTTTCATCCACGCCCCGGAGCTGGAGGCAGTATTTGATACACCTGCTTTTTGTATTCAGGCTGCTGGCCATCGGCTTGCTCATCCTTGCACTGGCCAGGCCGCAGAGCAGCACCCGCTCGAGGAATGTAAACATTGAAGGCATCGATATTGTCATGGCCATGGATGTATCGAGCAGCATGCTGGCGCAGGATTTGCGGCCCGACCGCCTGGAAGCCGCCAAGGATGTGGCCTCTGATTTTATCGAAGGAAGGCCTGATGATCGCATCGGGCTGGTGATCTTCAGCGGAGAATCCTTCACGCAGTCGCCGCTCACCAGCGACCACAGCATGATCAGGAACCTGTTCAAAGATATTGAAAGCGGCATGATCGAAGACGGAACCGCCATTGGCGACGGGCTGGCCACTTCCATCAATCGCCTCAAGGAAAGTGAAGCCATCAGCAAAGTGATCATCCTGATCACCGACGGAGTAAATAATTCCGGTTCCATAGATCCGTTATCGGCAGCCGAAATAGCCCGCATGTATGGCCTGAGGATATACACCATCGGCGTGGGAACCATGGGGGTTGCCCCCTACCCTGTTCAAACGCCCTTTGGCATACAGTACCAGAACATGGAGGTCAAGATCGACGAAGAGATTTTGCAAGAGGTAGCCGACCTCACAGGTGGCAAATACTTCAGGGCCACCAGCAATAATAAACTCAAGGAAATATACGAAGAGATCGATCAGCTTGAGAAATCAAAGATCGATGTAACCGAATTCAGCCGGAAGCATGAGGAATTTCTGCCACTGGCACTGCTGGCATTGCTGCTGTTCGGGCTGGAGATCATTTTACGAAATACCCTATTCAGGACAACACCCTAATGATACGCTTTGAACATATAGAATATCTTTACCTGCTGCTGGGAATCCCGGTATTCAGCATACTCTTTATGCTTGGCCTGAGCTTACGGAAACAGTCGCTGAGGCGACTTGGGGAACTAAAGGTTTTGAAGAGGCTGATGCCGGAACGCTCACCCCAAAAGCTCATCCTCAAGTTCATTATCCTGAACCTGGCCTATGCTTCACTGGTAGTAGGTATTGCCAATCCCCAGACCGGTTCAAAGCTCGAGAAGATACAGCGCAAAGGTATCGACATTGTTGTGGCCCTGGATGTGTCCAACAGCATGCTTGCCCAGGATATCAAGCCCGACCGGCTGACCCGTGCCAGGCAGGCCCTCTTCAAACTTATCGACCGCCTGCAGGGCGATCGCATCGGGATCATCATTTTTGCCGGGAAAGCCTATGTCCAGCTCCCGGTGACTACGGATTACGCCGCGGCCAAGATGTTTGTTTCCACCATTTCCACCAAAGACATTCCCTCCCAGGGAACAGCCATTGCTGAAGCCATCGAACTGGGCATGTCATCATTCGACAGGAATGACCATAGCAAAGCCATTATCATCATCACCGACGGTGAAAACCATGAAGGAGATGCCATAGAAGCGGCAAAAACCGCCAACCAGCAAGGAATACGCGTGTACACCATCGGAATGGGCCTCCCGGACGGCAGCCCCATCCCGGTGATCAACTCCTACGGACAGCAAACCGGGTTCAAGAAAGACCGCGACGGCAATACCGTGATCACCAAGCTGAATGAGCTGATGATGCAGCAGATCGCCGCCGCCGGTGATGGCGACTACGTGAGGGCCAACAACACCCAGGCCGGTCTGAGCAAAATATTTGACAAGATCAATGCGTTGGAAAAAAGTGAGATAGAGACCCGGATGTTCACGGATTATGAAGACCAGTTCCAGTATTTCATCGGTTTTGCCCTGCTGCTGATCTTCCTGGAATTCTTCATCTTCGACAGAAAGACCAGATGGGCGTCCAGGATACGTATATTTGAAAAACCGGAGGAAAAGTAAACAATGACCTATAGCAGGCACATATTTGTATTGCTGATCATCGTGATCTCGACGCTGGCCCTGCATGCCCAACGCGAAAACAGGTATATCCGGAGGGGAAACAATGATTTCGAGGACCGGAATTTCCCGGAAGCCGAAAAAGATTACCTGCGTTTTCTCAGTAAAAGTGAGGATCCGCATAAAGGGCTTTTTAACCTGGGCGATGTGTATTATGAACAGAATAATTACCAGCAGGCAGGTATTTTGTTTGACAGCGTAGCCCGTTTACAGATTGAGGAGGATGTCCGGAGCAAAGCTTTTTATAACCTTGGAAACACCCTGCTGAGCGCTTCACTGGGGAATGACACTGTCGCTGCCGAAGCCCTTCCCCTGAGCATCGAATCCTATAAGGAAGCCTTGCGGATCAATCCCCTGGATAGCGCGGCCAAATATAACCTGGCCTATGCGCAGCAGATGCTGAATAACCAGCAGCAGAACCAACAGGACCAGCAGAACCAGCAGAATCAACAAAATCAGGATCAGCAGGACCAGAACCAGGATCAAAACCAGGATCAGCAAGATCAGAACCAGGACCAGGATCAGCAGGATCAGAATCAGGATCAGCAGGATCAGCAGGATCAGAATCAGGATCAACAGGATCAGAATCAGGACCAGCAGGATCAGCAAAACAACAATCAGCAGCAACAACAGTCCAGCCAGCAAAAGCCGCGGCAAATTTCAAAGGAAGATGCTGAGCGCATGCTGGAAGCCATGAAGAATGATGAGAAGAAGACCCTGGAAAAGGTCAAGCTGGGAAAAACCAAAGGCAGAGTTGTTAAAAGCGAAAAGGATTGGTAAGCAGAAATAACCCATACCAGATATGAAAAAATACTTGTTATCGGCCATCATGATGATCATCCTCATCGCCCCCGGGGGGATCGCAGAGGAGGTCAAACTTACCGCCTCCAGCAGGAAGCTGGTCTCGGTTGGTGACAGGTTTCAGCTTACCTATACCGTAAACGTTAAGGGTGCAGATTTTACAGGCCCCGCCATCAATGATTTCCGGGTGCTCTCGGGACCCAACATCAGCACCAGCCAGAGTTACCAGGTGATCAACGGAAAAATGTCGCAATCGGTCACCGTAAGCTATGTTTATTATCTTCAGGCCTTTAAGGAAGGGACCTTTGAGATCCCTGCCGCCAGCGTGGAGGTGGATGGAAATGTGAGCAGTTCTGAAGCGATCAGCATACAGGTCGTTAAGGGAAACGCTCCTCCCTCTTCGGTGCCGAAAAACCAGGCAGGCCAGCCAGGCGCCACTGATCCGAAGCAACAACTCGAATCCGGCGAGGATGTTTTTCTGAAAGCATATGTGAGCAACCTGAACCCATACCAGGGCGAACAGGTCATTGTTTCCTATAAGATCTATACCGCCAACATTCCTATTTCGGATATTGACATTGAAAAACTGGGATCCTTCCCGGGCTTCTGGGCCACCAACCTTACCGACGACAAGAAACAGATACAGCCGGAGCAGGAAGTGATCAACGGCAAGGAATACCTTAGCGCCGTGCTTTACCAGGCAGCCCTTTTCCCACAGAAGTCGGGTGAGATCACCATTGAAGCAAAAAAACTGAACTGCACTGCCCAGATCAGGACTGAAGGAAGGCGAAAATCGCGTGACCCCTTTTTCGACAGCTTCTTCGATGACCCCTTCTTTAACAGTCAGTTTGAGAATGTGCGGCTGAGCATCGAATCCAACCCGGTTAAAGTCAATGTCAAGCCCCTGCCCATTGATGGCAAACCCGCCGGATACAGTGGTGCCGTGGGCCGGTTTAACCTGCAGGCATCGATCGATAATCCGGAACTGACCGTGAACGACGCGGCCACGATCAAACTGGTGGTAAACGGAAGCGGCAACCTGGAGCTGATCAACACTCCCGACATCAACTGGCCGCCTGATTTTGAAACCTACGAACCCAAGATCATCAAAAACATCCGCACAACAAGCTCTGGGGTTAGCGGAAGCCGGACCTTTGAATTCCTTTTCATCCCACGCAGTGCCGGGAATTTTACTGTCGGGCCCATTGAATTGAGCTATTTTGATCCCGGGCTGGGGAAATACCGCACACTGGCCTCGCAGGCCTTCGAAATCTCAGTTGAAAAGGGCGACCAGCCCATTTCCAACATCACTTACAGTGGTGTTGCACAGGAAGACATCATGTATCTCGGGCAGGATATTCGCTACATCAAAACACATCCGGCAAGCTTGAATATCAAGGGAGAATACCTCTTCGGTTCGGCCATGTTCTATATTCTTTTAATGGTTCCTGTAATCTTACTCCTGCTGATTTCCATACTGGTGATCAGCACCCGCAACAGGCGCAGCAACCTGGCACTGATGAAAAACAGAAAGGCTACCCGTGTTGCTCGTAAGAATCTGAAAAAAGCCAGTCAATACCTGAAGGCACAGGAACGTGAAGCCTTCTACACCGAAGTTTCACGGGCTCTCTGGGGGTATCTGAGCAATAAGTTCAACATCCCCCTGTCCGATCTTTCCATGGACACCGTCAGGGAGCATTTGGATAAAAAACAGGTTAGTTCCGAAAGCATCGACTCCTTTATAGAAGTGCTGAATAAATGCGAGTTTGCCCGTTTTGCGCCGGGAGAAAGCAGCGGACTCATGAACGAGATCTACCAGGATGCCCTGCAGTTTATCAGCCGGATTGAAGGAGAACTTAAATCGTAGAACCCATGAAACAGATCGCAAGCATATTCTTAACGCTTTTTGTGAGCCTGGGTGTTCTCGGCCAGCAGGAAATGATCACTGCTGCAGACAGTGCCTATGCCAATAAACGTTACACTGAAGCCATCAGCAATTATGAATCGGTGCTGAACCAGGGTTATGAATCGACCGAGCTGTATTATAACCTGGGGAATGCCTATTTCAATATTAACGATCTGCCTTCAGCCATCCTCAATTATGAAAGGGCAAGGTTATTATCGCCCCGAGATCCTGACATTGAATTCAACCTCAATATTGCCAACAGCATGATCCCCGACAAGATCGAAAGTGTGCCTGACATTTTTTATGTGCGTTGGTGGAAATCACTCAGGGATAGCTTTAACCTCTACACCTGGACCGTAATATCGCTGGGCATTTTTATGCTATTGGTGATCAGCGCCGGGGTTTTTATCCTTTCAAGGCATATAGCTTTGCGCCGGGCAGCATTCTGGCTGGGCATCGTCTTCGTTTTGCTTAGTGCCGCAGGCTTTGCCACGACCTATTCGAAATACGACATCCAGAGCAAGCACCTTTACGCCATTGTTTTCGATCCCACCATTACGGTCAAGTCATCGCCCAACCAGAGCGGGAAAGACCTTTTTGTGATCCATGAAGGGACCAAGGTATTCATCATGGAAGAAATCAACGGCTGGTGCAACATCCGCATTGCCAACGGCAGCGATGGCTGGCTTCCCTCAAGCAGTATTGTGAGGATATGAAATCTGAAATCTGATATTATCATTCAGAAATCGGCACTCGGAACTCGGCACTCGGAACTCCTAGAGTTTTTCTGCGATCGCTTTCGGCAGGGCATCTTTATGGATCATGATGGCCACCGTGTTCAGCTTTACATAAGACTCTGACATATAAAGATATCCGCCCTTGTCATTGCTATCGTCATCCCACGAATTCTTGGTAATATAATAGCGTGTCCCGGCCTGGTCCTGAACGATTCCGGTCAGGTGCATGAGGTGATCGTCGGTACTGGTATAATTATCGAAATGTTCCTGTCGCATTTCCTGGTTCACCGCTTTTTCATCCCCGGGTTTGTCGAAGGCGTATAGTTCCTTGCCTTTTTCAGCTTCGGTCAATTTCTCCCAGCGTTCGCGTTCGGTACCGCTGAGATTTTCCACTTTTTTCTCGGGGAGGATGGCAATGCCATTGCGATGTGAAAAACCGCGGTCGCTGACATCGCCGTCCCAGCAGATGCTGTAGCCGTTTTCCAGGGCATGATCGATCACCTGCATGAATTCGTCCAGGGGGAGGTTGTAGTATTCGTCATCCGACCAGTTATCGGGAATCTCAAGCAAAACTGATTCATACCAGGGGTATATGGAGTAGGAGGTCAGTTCGATATAGTCATCCGGGTTGATCCCGATGGCCTTTGCATATGCTTCAGGAGTGTATTTTTGCGCATCTGCTTCAAGGTTTTCCGGTACTGCACCCAGGTATACATCCAGTATGGCATTATAGGCTTCGAACCATTTGGGGGTAAGCTTGCCGCCACGCTTTTTCACCACGGCATCAAGGAAGCCTTTCAGAACGGCATCCATCTCGCCATGGTTGTGCTTTTCTTCTCCGATCTCGAGGCCGGGATAAATCTCTTCTGGCAGGATCCCGTGTTCACGGATCACATTGGTGACATCATGGGCCTGTCCACCCGGACCAAAATTAGAGCTTCCATGGAGCCTGACATATTTCAGGCCCTTATCGGCATAGGCATAGCGAACAACAAACATCTCGCTGAGGTCGGTTTCGATTTCCCCGATGCGGAGGGCTTCAGCCTCCAGGAAGGAAATAGCCCCGAAGGCCCAGCAGGTTCCTGAACGATGCTGGTCTTTAACCGGAGTTACCTCTGTTTCGTACAGGGTTTCAAATACATAGGCAGAATCTTGTTGCTCCTCCTGTGCCTGCAGGCCGGTGCTGAAGATCATGGCGATCAGTATGACAGTGACCATACTGGGAAATCGTTGTAAACTTTTCATTTTCAGGCTATTTAATTTTTATTAATCCATAAATCCGAAGCGAAAATACTGTAAATTCTTCAATTGAAGGCCTGCACCGTTAGCTGATTTGTGCCGGCCGTTAACTTGCTCAAACTTGCATTTTTGTCAGAATCTTTTAATTTTGTTAGTTTATATGTTTAAATATTTTAACCTATATTTGTTAATACTTTTTACTTTGGCGCACTTGCTGATTATCAAAAAAGGTGTAACTTGTGCCACCTAACTTTAACACTAAACTAACACAAAATTAATATTCCGTTAAAACCAAAAATCAAATTTGACTAACATGAAAAATAAAATTTTACCATTAAGTCTTGTTACGTTAGTTATTTTGCTGGGAGCTTTCCTGATTTCAGCCACCGTATCTTATCCCGACTCTTTTCTCCCCCTGAGCGGTTCCGGTGATGCTGATAATAATGCATTGGCTTCTGAGCAGTATTTTGTTAAGCTTCGTAACAACCAGGTTAGCGGCGAATTGAATCCTGCTGATGTGATCAATGCCCGGATGCAGGCTAAAAAGATCGCTGCCATGAATGCCACGCGGGAAGATTTCAACTGGACCTTTATCGGCCCCGACAATGTGGGTGGTCGCACCAGGGCCCTTGTGTTCGACAACACCGATGAATCAGGCAATACCATCATCGCGGGAGCAGTGAGCGGAGGCCTTTATAAATCGATCAATGCCGGCCTTACCTGGGAAAAGATCAATGGTGAAGCAAATAACCTGAATGTATCGTGCATTGCACAGGGCACTGACGGAACAATTTACGTCGGTACCGGCGAAGGCTTTACCGTACAGGACTATTCCATCTTCCAGGACCTGAATTACAGTGGAGCTTTTGTTGGCACAGGAATTTATAAATCCACCGACGGAGAGAATTTCAATTTACTGGAATCAACAGCCCCCACAGCCAACGACGATACCGTGGCCTTTGCCTATGTCAACAGGCTTGCAGTAAATCCTGTTGACAATACCGTTTGGGCAGCCACCAATAAAGGAGTTGTTTATTCCGCAGATGCAGGCCTTACCTGGAACATGGCCAAGGTCGGCGACTCTGCTTACCTGATGGGTGATGCCCATGATGTAAAAATTGGTTCTGACGGAATCACGGCAGTTTCGATCGAAGGAATTGCCTACATCTCAGATGTCGGGCAGCCGAACCAGTTCGCCCTGCATTCATCCGACACCTTCAACCTGCCGTATACAAGTGTCGGAAGAACAGAGTTTGCCATTGCTCCTACTGATCCATCCATCCTTTACGCCACAGTAGTCAACGACCTTGGCGGACTGGAAAATGTTTATCGTTCCGACAACAGAGGGGTTAACTGGCGGATCATTGCCCCGGGTGGCAGCGAAGAACTCAACTTCTTCTCTCCCGATGGTAATGTTAACCAGGGGCTCGGTCTCTACGAAAATACACTTATTGTCTTCCCTGACAATCCCGACAAGATCATCCTTGGCGGAGTCGACATGTGGGAAGGTGTTAAGATCAATGAAACCGGCTTCTTCCAATGGACCCAGAAGTCGCTTGGAAGCATCCCACCGCAAGTGTTCCCATCCTATGTTCCATCCGGACATCATGTGTACGCTTTCAAGCCGGGAACCGGCAATGAGATTTATATCGGACATGACGCAGGGATATCAGCCGGTATCATTAATTCAACAAATTATGACTTCATCACCCGCAATAAAACCTATACCACGGGGCAGTTTTCAACCGTTGGTTTTGGCGGGGAACTGAAACAGTTCCTTGGAGGATCACACGGAAACGGGGTACAATATGTTAACGGACTCGGCAATCCTGCCACCGCCCTTACCGGAACGCAGATCTATCCCAGCCTTGTCCCCACAGGGATAAATGGTGGTGAGTGTTTCATTTCTACCATCGACCCCAATGTTTTTATCTACACAGAGGTACCCGGCGAGAACTTTGCCCGCTCGGAAGATGCAGGAGAAAACATTTCCAACAGCTTCCTCTCAGGGAGTATTGCCATTCCGGACGATGCTAACATGACCCCCTGCCTGTACTGGGAAAGCTATGATAACGAGCTGAGCCGCGACTCGGTTGATTTCGCTGCAAAAAGGAATTATGCAGCCGGCGAGATCGTTGACATCCGAAGCAACAACAAACAGTTCCCCTTCAAATATGAACTGCCCGTTGCACTCAGTGATGGAGATACCCTCAGGGTAAAAGACATTGTTTCTACCAAACTCTTTATCGGGACCAATAACTCCATCTTCATGACCTTTGGGATCCTTGACTTCGGTGAAGAACCCGAATGGTTCGAAATTGCCAATGATGATGATGGTTCAGGATTCGACGGACAAGCGCAATCGATGGGCCTCTCAGCCGATGCCAACTATATCTTTGTCGGAACCATGGAAGGTGGTCTGTACCGCATAGCCAATATCAAGCATGCTTACGACTATGACCGTGCCGATGTGAACAGCCCATTCTGCGTAATATCCACCACACCCATTACGCTGACCAATCCCACCACCATGGAACCGAACACCCAGGTGGTTACCTCCGTATATGTTGATCCACAGGATCCGGCTCACGTTATCCTGACCCTCGGCAATTACGGTAATGATCATTATGTATTCCGCACCACAAATGGCCTTGATGAAAATCCCGTGTTCACTTCCATCCAGGGGAACCTGCCCAAAATGCCGGTCTATTCCTCTATCATCGAAATGAGCAATTCCAATACGGCCATTATCGGAACCGATATGGGCTTATATATTTCGGAAGACATCAACTCGGCCAGCCCGACCTGGACCATGCTCGACGAAGGCATCGGACAGGTCCCTGTTTTTAAACTGAAGCAACAGGTTATCGCCAAGGAAACTGTGGAGATCGAATACTGGAACGGTGTTGATACGATCACAGAACAATTCCCGGGTACACGCAACTATGGTACTGTTTATGCAGCTACCTACGGACGTGGTATTTACCTGACCCGCAAATATGAGAAACCGGTCGGCATCTTTACTCCGGACAAAGACGTTTACGAAGCTGCCGTTAAAGTTTATCCAAACCCGGCAAGCAGCTCCGCTACCCTGGAGTACAGCTTAACAGACGATACCGAGGTGATCATTTCTGTTTTCAATATCAATGGTAAACTGATCATGAGTGAAAAACAATCGCAATCAGCAGGAACTCACCAACACAGTATCGATGTCAGCAACCTGCCAAGAGGCACTTACATCACCAGCATTCATACCGGACAAGCGATCAAAACCGGTAAGTTCGTAGTAGTACACTAAAACCGATTAAAAAAACTGAATTAAAAATTAACACTCCATAAAAAGAACGGACATGAAAAAATTATTATCCACGTTACTTTTTCTTTTCGTCGTAGCCATTATCAGTTTATCGGCACAAAACAGGGTTTATGCACCTGTTCTTGTTGAGCCCGAAGACGGGGACGATGGCCAGATGCCCGACGTTACCCTCAACTGGGCAGCCGTAGCCGGTACCGGCGGAATCGTTGAATACGAATTACAAGTTGACATAGACGCTGCATTCCCGGATCCGGTCATTTTCCCCTGGTCTGAATTTACAGGGAAACAAATGGAAGATCTCCTCTTTGCTACCCAGTATTACTGGCGTGTCAGGGCTAAAGACGGTGGTGATATTTCTGACTGGTCGGAAATCTTCACCTTTACCATCTTTGAAACCCTCGATCTGGATAAACCAAACAACAATGCTGAAGATCAAAATCCGGATGTTTTACTGAAGGCAAAGCCCCGTATAGGCTCTGCTATGATCACCGGTATTGATCATTACGATTTCCAGGCCGATACATCGATGAATTTTGACAGTCCGCTGCTCTATGAAGGCAGCAACGATACCAACCTCATCAATGCGCAGTACCTGCATTTCGGAGAAACCTACAACTGGAGAGCCAGAGCACGGCACGATGCAGCAGCCAGCGCATGGTCGGAAACCAGGTCTTTTACCCTGGTCTCTGCCATCCCATTAGAAGCTCCGGCCAACAATTCTACCTACATGGGACTGGAAAACGTACTGGAATGGAATATGGAACAGAAGCCAGTTACCGGTATCATTGACTATACTGTTCAGATCGCTCACGATGAGATTTTCACTAATCCGATGAGCATGAATGTGGAAGCCAATACCTACACCACCGATGGCTATCTTACTTTCGGACAAGACTATTACTGGAGAGTCAGGGGCAATCATGCCACAGACACATCCGATTGGTCTGAAACCTGGATGTTTACCACTGCAGAAACAGTTAGCCTGGCCAGCCCGGCGAACGGAGCAGTCGAAATAGGCATAAACCCACTTCTGGAATGGAATGAAATAGCAGGAGTTGATCATTACCAGGTAGAATACAACCTTACCAATAACTTCGACGATCCCTGCTGCCACGAACTCATCGATGGATCCGAGAACTTCTTCCAGGTGGTGTTTATCCTCGAAAACGAAACCACCTACTACTGGAGGGTCCGTACCATGAAAGGCGTTGACACTACAGCCTGGAGTGAAGTCTGGTCATTCACCACCATCCCGGAAGATTTCGGCATTGAAGAGGAAGCATTTGACGCCAGCAATATCAACATCTACCCGAACCCGAGCAATGGGAAACTGCACATCGATATTGCAGGGGATGATGCCGCTGAAGTCAGTGTACACATCATGGACCTGCTCGGCCAGGTACACCTGCAGGAAGAGATGATGTTCGGTATCGGCAATAACAACAGTACTTTCGATCTCAGCAATCTTTCCAATGGGATCTACATTGTAAGGCTTACCAGAGGAGATCAAAGTTATTCAAGCAAAATCACACTCCACAAATAAGGCTTATCAGACCAAAGATCAAACGAAGCCTCCCGGGAAACCGCGGAGGCTTTTTTTTGGATCAATCGTAGCGTTTTCCAAAGCTGAATCCCAGGTAGAAGGTAATAAAAACACTCTGGCTGGGGTTTTTGGCCATGATCTCCAGGGGGATGGGAAAGTAATCGATAATGCCGCCCAGTTCAACGGCTTTGATTGAGGAATTATACGCTCCGAACTCAAAATTCAATCCGAGCTTGGCATAAACACCCGGGTGCAGGCTGGTGTTCTCGATCCCACTGGTAAAGGGAGCCCTGCCGTAGATATTATCCAGACCATGATGATCCGGATCATAGCGCTCAATATCGATGGTATAATCATCATTTTCGACAGAATAGTTCAGGATATATAAATACACCGGTTTTGCAAAAGCCAGGGAAAAGCCTCCAAAATAAACGAAACGAAGTTCGATCCCTCCCCAGTATGGTTTACGGTTCAGCAAGCGCTTAATGCCCAGGCCGGTCCTGAGAATGTAAACATGGTTCAGCTTTCCGTAAACATAGCTCTTGGCATTATTGAAATAGGGGTTGATGGTTTTTATCTGCTTCGGGGATTTCAGGCTTACAGCATCAATTTCCCAGTTGAAAGACCGATAAAAGCTCAGGTTACGTCCTTTCCTGAAGTGAAAACCCCATCCGCGGGAATGAAGGATGATCCCGCCGGCAAACTCCCTCCGGAGAAGGACCCGGTCGGTAATGGAATCATAAACCGGCTCACGGTCTTTGTCCCGCCCTGAGCGGCCCGGTTCCTGTTCCTGCCCTGATACTAAAAGACCCACCATAAGCAGGAGGGTCAGTATTGCAGTATTTCGGACAAAAGCCATCAGAATAAATGTTCGGGGAATACAAAACAGGCGTTGCTGTACCCCGTGAACAGCTTAGCCGCTGATCGCTTAATAATTCTGTTCTTTCTGGTACTTATACGATTCGCCGTAGGCCGCACATCGCTCGTTCGACTGGCAGGCTGAAGCAAAAATGACCAAAAGGATGATCGCGCTTGCCGCAATAAGTACTTTTTTCATATTTTTAAACATGCTACTAAAATTCAAGATTCTGTACAAATATAAACTCATTTTGATATATAACAAAAATTTCGGGAATATGTTGTATACAAAACCCCTTATTCGTGTTCTATGAACTCAGGTGTTGTTCAACCTCAAATTGAGGAAAGCTGGAAAAAAGTCCTTGCTGAAGAATTCTCTGCTGAATACTTTGCTTCATTAAAGTCATTCCTGCTCGAAGAAAAAGAAAAGTACCGCATCTACCCCCCGGGAAAAGAGATCTTTTCGGCCTTTAACCTCACCCCATTCGAAGAGGTGAAAGTGGTGATCATCGGTCAGGATCCCTATCATGGACCCGGCCAGGCCCACGGCTTGTGTTTTTCTGTTCCGCGGTGGATCAGAAAACCGCCCTCACTGGTGAATATCTGCAAAGAGCTTCACTCCGACCTGGGCATCCCGGAAGCCCGGGGAGGTAATCTTGAACCCTGGGCAAAACAGGGAGTGATGCTGCTGAATGCCACACTAACGGTCAGGGCCGGCCAGGCGGGATCGCACCAGGGGAAAGGCTGGGAAGAGTTTACGGACGCGGTTATCGGGAAATTGTCCGCGGAACGTTCAGGACTGGTGTTTATGCTTTGGGGGAACTTCGCCATCGCCAAAAGAGCATTGATCGATGACCACAAACATCATGTGCTCACCGCGGCACATCCCTCGCCCCTTTCAGCTCATCGCGGATTTTTTGGCTGCAGGCATTTTTCCCGCACCAATGCCATCCTGCGTGAAGCCGGCAAACCCGAAATCGACTGGAAAATAGAATAAGTTTATCCGACTGCCGTTCATTCTCCATACAACAATGCATTGAAAAAAGGCTTAGCCATATCATGTTTATTCCTCTTCCTCCTGCCGGGAAGTCTTCTCACGGCTCAGACGTACCGTCTGGAAGTAAAAGCAGCTGATTCATTGTCGGAACAGCACCTGAAAAAGCTGAATTACGACCGCAAGCCATCCGGCCCTGTGGAAGCCAGGAAAGAGCTCAGGGGTATTTTGCAGTATTTCTACAGTGAAGGCTATCTCGAAGCCAGTTTTGATTCTATCCGGGAGGATTCCCTGCGCATGCAGGCCTGGCTTCACACTGGCAGGGTATATGAATTATCGGTGATCCGGCCCGGCAATGCCGATCCCCAGATCCTATCGCAAAGCGGATACAAGGAAAGGCTCTATTCTTCACGGCCCTTCAGCCCGGAGGAGATCATGAAACTGAACCGGAAAATACTGGAGTATTGTGAAAACCACGGCTACCCTTTTGCCATGCTCAAACTCGACAGCATAAAACTTACACAGGACCGGGAAATAGAAGCCAGTCTGAATCTTGAGCTGAATCAAAAAGTTCACATTGATACCATCATCATTAAAGGGAGTTCGAAAATACACCCCAAATTCATCAGCAATTATTTCAATATCAAGGCGGGCGAGCTGTACAATGAGTCGAGGATCAGCAAGATCGCGAATAAATTGTCAGATCTGCCTTTCGTTCAGGTGGTGCGGCCCTGGGAAGTAGTCTTTACGGATGATAAGGCCCGCCTGATCCTCTACCTCGACAAGCAACGGGCCAGCCAGTTCGACGGTATCCTGGGTATAGCACCGAATGATGAAACNNGCTTACAGGGGATGTAAAACTCAAACTTCTCAGCGCTTTTAACCGCGGGGAACTTATCGACCTGAACTGGCGGAAACTGGAAGCACAAACCCAGGACCTGAATTTTAATTTCAACTATCCCTACCTCTTTTCAACTCCCTTCGGAGTTGATTATGAGCTGCACCTGCTGAAACAGGATACCTCCTACCTCAACCTGTCAAATACCCTTGGGATACAGGTCCTTTTCAGAGGTTATAATTATGTAAAAGCCTTTTACGAGAACAAGCGATCAAGCCTGCTGAGCACCAGTGGCCTGGAATCCGCAACAGTCCTTCCCGAATATGCAGATGTGAATGCAGGCTATTATGGCCTGGGGCTGTATTTCAGTAAGCTGGACTACCGTTATAATCCACGCCGGGGATTCAGGGCCGATATGAGCGGGGCCATAGGTTCGAAAAAGATCAAGAAAAACAGCAATGTAAATCCTGCACTCTACGACAGCATTCCCCTGAACAGTACCCTATACAGGCTGGAACTCAACGGAGAGTTGTTCATTCCGCTGTTCAGGTCAACCACCCTGCTGATTGGCAATAAAAGCGGATACCTGGAAAATAAAAATCTTTTCGATAATGAATTGTTCCGTATCGGTGGTCTGAAAACACTTCGCGGCTTTGATGAAGAATCGATCAGCGCATCCGCTTACAGCATCTTTACACTTGAATTCCGCTACCTTTTCGATCAGAATTCGTTTTTCCAGCTTTTCATTGACGGGGGATATTTCGAACGGAATGTAAATTCAGGCTATCTCGAAGATACCCCATACGGCTTTGGAGCCGGAGTTAATTTTGAAACCAGGGCAGGGATCTTTGCACTTAGCTATGCATTGGGTAGCCGGAAAGACCAGCCCCTGCAATTCAAAACTGCCAAGATCCACTTCGGGCTTACTGCAAAATTCTGATTTATAGCAAATTTCTACATGTATTATTAATTGATCTATCTCAATTGTTTTTTTTATCTTGCGTTAAATTTATGTTAACCAAATAATTCAAGATGAAGAAACTTACACTTTTCTTTTTCCTTTTTGCGATCCTGAGCTGGTCTTCCTACGCAGGAGGTTACCAGGTTCGCCTACAGGGACAAAAGCAAACCGGTATGGGCCTGATCGGCTCTCCGTTTGCCCTGGGAGCCAGTAGTATATTCTACAATCCCGGAGGGCTTTCCATGATGGACAGCAAATTTAGTTTCTCGCTGGGTGCAAGCGCCATTATGGCCAATGCCATCTTTCAGAAAGATGCCACCAATTACCAGGCAACCACCGACAACCCCATGGGTACCCCCTTCTATTTTTACGGAGCAGGGAAGATCAACGATAAATTATCCATTGGATTGGGAGTTTACACACCTTTCGGCAGTTCGGCAAAATGGGATGATGACTGGGCAGGACGTTTGCTGATCCAGAACATTTCATTGCAAACGATCTACATCCAGCCTACGATCGGATATAAATTCAACGACAAGATCTCCATCGGTGCCGGATTTGTTTACGCCTATGGAAAAGTTGACCTGCAAAAAGGCCTCTATTATAATGAAGGTTCTTCGGTTGAACTCAACGGAACAACCGGGAACATTGGTTACAATGTAGGGCTTATGCTGAAACCTGTTGAAAAACTCAGTATCGGGATCGACTATCGTTCGCGCATACTGATGAAAATGGAGGGCGGCGATGCCACCTTTAAGGTTCCTGCCTCTTTATCGACAACGGTACCTGCAGAAAATAAATTCGATGCGGAACTTCCCATGCCGGCAAACCTCGACCTGGGGATATCCTATGCATTCAATGAGAAGTTCACACTGGCCCTGGAAGTGAACTGGGTTATGTGGAGCACTTACGATACGCTCAGCTTTACATTCGAGGAACAAAATGACATTCTCGGATCCGACAACCCCCGGAAATACAAAGATTCCTTTATCACCCGTATTGGCGGACAGTATAAGCTGAACGATATGTTCACCTTCAGGGCAGGGGCCTATTACGATCCCTCACCCACCGACGATGAGCACTTCAATCCGGAGACCGTCAGCCTGAATACCGTTGCATGGACACTTGGAATGAGCATTATGCCAACCGATGGCTTAAGTATTGACCTCTCGTACATTCAGTTGCATGGACTTGAAACTGAGAAACAATATGCACCGGCGAATTTTGGCGGAACATACAAGGTTATTACTGCCATTCCCGGACTCGGTTTAAGCTATAAATTTTAATCCAAAAACACCAAAGCCATGAAACTGAAATATTATATATTCATACTGATGCTTGCAGCGATCGCTTCCTGCAAGCCTGAAATCGATGAATTTGAAGCGACCAAGGGCTCTGCTGATTTCTCGGTAATGCTTTCCGTTGGGAACTCACTCACCGCCGGTTTTGCCGATGGTGCACTCTATACATCCGGGCAGGAAAATGCCTATCCGAACATCCTTGCCACACAATTTAAAACTGTTGGTGGCGGTGATTTCAAACAGCCTATGATGTCCACCGAACTTGGGGTAGGCATTGGAGGTACAGGCCTGAACCCGGTGTTCAATACCAAATATGTCCTCGGATACACTACCGATTGCCTGCAACAAACCTCCCTGGGACCTGTTCTGGCCAATCCGGATGCTTCGCAGCAGGAACTTTACGGACAATTGACCACCTCGGTGGCTGCACAGGGTCCTTATAACAATATAGGAGTTGTGGGAGCACGCAGTGTTGATCTCCTTTTCGGAGGCTACGGCCAGCTAAATCCATACTACGGCCGCTTTGCCGAAAATCCGCTCACCGACACCGTGATCGCGGAAGCCCGGAAGATCCCCTTTACGTTCTTCACCCTCTGGATCGGGAACAACGATGTTCTTGGTTATGCCCTGGCGGGGGCCGAAGCAAATCCCATGGATCCCACCGCAGTGATCACTCCGCAACCGCTTTTCGCTACGGCCATGGACATGATCATCACCAGTCTTACAGCTTATGGACAGGAAGGGGCTATTGCCAATATCCCTGATATAACCAGCATTCCGTTCTTTACAACGGTACCATACAATGCCCTGCAGCTTGATGCCGACAATGCTGCCCTGCTGAACCAGGGTTATGCACAGTACAATGCGGCCATCGACCAATATCAGCTGCCCGTGCCGAAGATCGAGTTTACGGCCGGATACAATGCACTGATCATTGCCGACACCTCTTCGCCCTACAACCTCCTGGGAGGATTGCGTCAAATCAGGGCCGACGAACTGGTGCTTATGTCAATCCCCCAGGATTCGATCAAATGTGCCGGTTGGGGATCTCAAACTCCTATTCCCGCACATTTCACCCTCACTTCGGATGAGATCGCAGAGATCCAGGCCGCCACAGATGGTTACAACCAGAAGATCAGGGATCTGGCCGATATGCACCCCATCGCCCATGTTGATTTAAACAAATACATGAAAGATCTTGCTGAAAACGGCATGATCGTGGATGGTGTGGAACTGGATGCTACCTTCGTACAGGGGAATGTATTTTCGCTTGACGGCATACACCTTACACCGGTCGGAAATGCCATGGTGGCCCACTTCTTTATTGATGCCATCAACCAGGCTTTTGCAGCCAATGTTCCCCAGGTGAACATCACTGATTTTACCGGGGTGATCTATCCCTAAGCAAAATATTATTTCTTATAACAAGAAGAAACTGCCTTCGATGCACATTGCAAAAGGAGGCAGTTTCTTTAAAATAGCCACAGATGAAAGAATTGGTCTTTGCCACGAACAATGGTCACAAGCTCCGTGAGATCAGAAATATCCTTCCCCCGGAATATGAATTGCTTGGATTGGAAGATATTGGTTGCCGGCAGGATATTCCGGAAACAGCAAAGACCCTGGAAGGTAATGCCGACCTAAAGGCACTATTTGTTTATAAGAACTTTGGCAAGGATTGTTTTGCCGACGACACCGGACTGGAAGTTGATGCCCTGGGCGGCAAGCCGGGTGTATTTTCGGCCAGGTATGCCGGTGAAGACGGCAATGCTGAAAAGAACATCGATAAGTTGTTATCGGAATTAAGAGGAGTTGAAAACCGGAAAGCACGATTCCGAACCGTGATCTCACTTATCATACAAGGAAAGATCATGCATTTCGAAGGCATCGTTGAAGGAAGGATCCTGGAAAAGCGCAAGGGGGCCGAAGGCTTTGGATATGATCCGGTATTCCTCCCTGACGGCTATACGGAAAGTTTTGCCGAAATGGATCTTGATCTAAAAAACGGCATCAGCCACAGGGGAAGGGCTACCCGTAAACTTATCGCTTTCCTGGAAAGCGGCAACCAATAGTTCAGCCGTTGAGCGCTTGCTCAAGAGCCATTCCGAAAAGTTCCCTTAAAGAGATGCCATCGGCCTCGGCCTGCTGGGGCAGGATACTGTTGGGTGAGAGGCCAGGCACGGTATTCACTTCCAGGAAGAACATCCCATCGTCGTTATAAATGTAGTCGAAACGAACAAACCCTCTGCAATTCAGCTTTTTATAAAGATCTTCAGACAAGGAACGGCATTTTTGCTCAATGTTTTCCGGTATTTCTGCAGGGGTGATCTCGGCCGCCATACCATCGGTATATTTTGCTTCGTAATCGAAGAATTCATTGCGGGGGATGATCTCGGTAATCGGCAGGGAGCGAATTTTTCCGTGGTCGGTGATCACTCCGCAGGTGATCTCCCGGCCGGGAATAAAGGCTTCAACCAATACCTGATCATCTTCCCTGAAAGCCTTTTCGATGGCCCCGGGCAGCATCTCTTTTTCGGCCACCCTGGTCATGCCCACACTGGAACCTCCGCTGTTGGGCTTGACAAAACAGGGCAAGCCTGTAGTCTTCAATATTTCTTCAATATCGTAAGTTTCCCCTGCATGAAGCAATACCGAAGGAGCCATTGTAACGCCCAAAGCCCTGACCGCAAGGCTGCTCAGGTATTTATTAAATGTCAGGGCCGAAACATCATGCCCACAGGTAGTATACGGCATCCCCAGCATATCAAGATAGCCCTGAAGTTTTCCATCTTCCCCCGGAGTACCGTGTATGGCAATAAAAACAGCATCGAAGCTGATCTTCCCTCCGGGGATTTCAAGGCTGAAATCATCGCGTTGCACGGCATAATCCTTCCCATCATCCATACGACAGGTCCAGGTATTCCCTTTCATCACGATGAGGAAAGGTTCATAAACCTCCTTGTCAAGATAATGCTCTACAACAGAAGCACTTTTGATCGAAACCTCGTATTCTCCGGAATCCCCGCCGGCAACAATAGCAATCCTTTTTCTCTTCATATTGGGTACAACGCTTTGGCCGCATAAATTTATATAATTAATTTTTATCTTTGCTCCCATCAGGCAATATCCCGGCATATTTGCAGTTAGCAATGCAATAAGGGGCCGGAAATGCCCTGGATAACAGCTTAAATCTACATCCCGTATGTCGTTTTTCGGTTTCCTCTTAAAAAAGAAATTCTACCTGCACCTGGGGATCTCGATCGTGCTGACCATCATTCTTTTCCTCATTGTACTGCAATTCCTGAAGATCTACACCCATCACGGGGATGTTTATGTTCTTCCCGATTTCCGGGGAAAAACCCTGACGGAACTGCAGGATGAGAATTTCAACCGCCTGTACGAATTCGTGGTGATCGACTCCATTTTCGATTCCCGAAACCCCAAGGGTTCGGTGGTAATACAAAATCCGCCGGCAGGATCCATGGTGAAGGAAAACCGTAAAGTATATGTCACCCTGGTGGCCTATTCTACGGAAAAGGTGGAAATGCCCGATCTTATCGACCTCAGCCTTCGGCAGGCCGTGAACAGCCTCCGTTCAAAAGGGCTCGCGGTAAAGCAGCTGCAATATGTAGAAGACTTTGCCGGAAACGCCATCCTTGAACAGCTTTTCGAAGACGAAGTTATCGAGCCGGGAACCATTATCGAAAAAGGATCCGGCATTGATCTTGTTGTAGGCCTGGGACAGGATCACCGTGCGCCGGTCCCCTTCCTGGTCGGGATGACAAGGGAGGAAGCCATCAATACCATTCATAAATCGTCATTCAACCTGGGCGCTGTGTATTTTCTTGATGGCGAGGATGAACAGCATTCGCGTGTTTACCGGCAAAGCCCGGCCTGGGATGAAGAACGGAAAATTTTTAAAGGAGAAAGCATTGACCTGTCGCTCCGGCTCGACTTCGATTTCGATTTCGAAGCCCTGATACAGGAACTCAGGCCGGACACCCTGAACCAGGCCGATACAACAATCAAGGCCTTGCCGGAGTTCTAATAAGGTCATCAGAAAAAGATGAGTATGAAACGCTTAGTCATATTTTTTACCGGATTGACCCTGCTGTGCACTGCATACGGCCAGGAGCATATCAGCGGATTATACAGCAATCCAGTGATCGTGGAGCAAGTCCGTAAGGCCGGTTATCCGGCGGAGCGATCGCCCGGCGAACTGACCTATCCGAACCCCATAAAACTTCCGTTTTTCACTGATTTTCATACCGATAATATCTTCCCGGACACGGCACTATTTACCGACATGGATGCATTCATCAACGACGATTATCCCTATCGTTCAGCCAATATCGGGGCCGCCACACTGGATGCCATCGATGCCTTTGGAAACCTATATGAGAATGCCAGCATGTTCCCTTTTATTGCCGACCATCTCACTTCCAAACCCATCCGTCTTGACACCCTTTTCCTTCCGGGTGAAACCAGGGCGGTAAGCCTCAAAGACTCCCTGTATTTCAGTTTCTTCTATCAACCCCAGGGAAGGGGAAATGAACCTGAACCTTTTGATTCGCTTATTCTTGAATTTGGGAGTTATGAGGGAGATTCCGTATTTGCATACATCGATTCCATCACCCTGCCGGTAAGCTCTTATCTGCTCGACCCCAATGATACGATCTTCCCGCTCGACACCATTTATTCACCGCAGCAGTGCGATTCAGGGCTTTATATCATCAACTACGACACACTGGTATGGGGAGATTACATGACCCTGCCCTGCGATTCGGTCTTCGACCCGGCCATTGAGTGGACCAGGGTCTGGTCGAGTGAAGGCATGAAGCTGGATACTTTCTACAATCGCTACAATACATATTGCAAACAGGTGCTGATCCCCATCACCGACAGTGCCCGTTACTACCGCAAGCATTTCTTTTTCAGGTTTTACAACTTTGCCAGCCTGTCGAGCGATGTGAATCCAAGCTGGAAAAGCAATTGCGACCAGTGGAATATTGATTATATCTACCTGGATGCAGGCCGGTCGGCAGGCGACAGCCTCTATCGTGCCATCACCTTTGCCGAGCGCGCGCCATCCTTCCTGGAAGACTTTACCAGCATTCCCCTGCGGCAATACAGGAACGACCCGACCAACCAGCTGAAGGATTCCCTGAAGCTTTATATCACGAACCTGAGCGCCGATACCTTCAATGTTTATTACGAATATATCCTCGACGGGCTCAGCGAGAGCTATACCCACACCTACGATGGGGGATTTGCCAACCTCTACCCATTTTTCAATTCCTCCTACCAGAGCTGTGCAAATGTTCCCCAGCATGCCTGTCCGCCCCGTGATTTCCTCTTCCCGCTCAGCAGCCAGGCCGATAGTTCAAGCTACCTGATCAGGCATGTGATCCACGACCAGAGTGATCCTGACCTTGGCGACACCATCCATTTCATACAGAAGTTCTATAATTACTATGCCTACGACGACGGTACACCGGAAGCCGGCTACGGGCTGAGCATCGACGGAGGGATGGCCGCCAGCAGGTACCAGTTGAACATCGCTGATTCGCTCAAGGGTATAGCCATGTATTTCAACCGGGTGCAGGATGATGCAAATGATGTGTTCTTCCATTTGAAGGTATGGGATAACAACAACGGTAAGCCCGGCAACGTGATCTGGGAGAAAGAAAACGTGAAGCCAAAATTCTCGGAACAACTGAACCGCATGCAGATCTACGAGATCGATCCCCCGGTGGCCGTACTCGGAACCTTTTTCATCGGTTGGGAGCAAACCACCGATGCATTGCTGAATGTGGGCTTTGACCGGCATAACGATGCTTCAGAATACCTCTTTTTCAATGCTACCGGCATCTGGCAACAATCCCTGAAGCGCGGAGCCCTGCTGATGCGCCCTGTCCTGTATCAGTTCTATGATCCCTTCGGGCTGGAAGAAGCTGATGCCGATGATGCATGGAAAATATACCCGAACCCCGTTAACGGAAACTATATCCACATTGAAAACGAGCAGCTGAGCAGCAGTGAACTGAGCGGGGAGCATGTTTTCATTCGGCTATACGACCTGACGGGAAGGGCCCTGATCAGCATGCCTTACCAGGAACGTATTGCTGTGGGGGATCTCCCGGCGGGAATGTACCTCGTTCACATTCAAAGTGAAAACCTGCAACTGCATCATGTGCATAAGGTTCTGATAAACAAATAGGCACTTATGCCAGACAATGACGACATCCGGGAACAGGACCAGGAGCTTTTTGAGCACTATCGCTTTGTTGCCGATCCTGGACAGAAACCGCTTCGCATCGACAAATTTCTGATGCACCGCATTGAAAATGCCTCCCGCAACAAGATCCAGCAAGCCGCTGCCGCAGAAAGCATATTGGTCAATGAAGCTCCTGTTAAGCAAAACTACAAGGTCAGGCCCGGCGATGTGATCACCATTGTACTGTCGGAACCGCCCCGCGAAAAGGAAGTTATTCCCGAGAACATCCCCCTGGAGATCGTTTTTGAAGACAATGACATTTTACTGGTGAATAAGAAGGCCGGTATGGTCGTTCATCCGGCCTACGCCAATTTCACCGGCACCCTGGTAAACGCCCTGACCTATTATCTCCGTGAAAAAAGTGGCGATCCCGAAGCCCAGCCATACCTGGTTCATCGCATCGACAAAGATACTTCCGGGATATTGCTGGTTGCCAAAAATGAACTCGCCCAAACCCGCCTGGCAAAGGAATTCTTCGACCACACCATCGACCGTAAATACACGGCGCTGGTATGGGGCGACATGGAAGAAGATGAGGGAACCATCAGCGGGAACCTGGGACGATCAAAATCGGACCGGAAAGTCATGACCGTATACCCCGATGGGGAAACCGGCAAACACGCTGTTACTCATTGGAAAGTCTTGCAGCGATTCGGTTATGTCAGCATGATCGAATGCACTTTGGAAACCGGTCGCACCCATCAGATCAGGGCGCATATGAAATACATCAAACACCCCCTTTTCAACGACGCCACTTATGGGGGCGACCGCATTTTAAAAGGGACCACCTTTACCAAATACCGGCAATTCATTAAAAATTGCTTTGAGATCCTGCCCCGCCAGGCCCTGCATGCCCGCTCCCTCGGGCTGAAACATCCGATCAGTGGAGAATATATTTTCATCGATTCTGAACTTCCTGCCGACATGCAGGAAGTGATCCTGAAATGGGAGAACTATGTTGCCCACCAGAAAGATTGGGAATAGGCAGGGAATAATGAATAATGAATAACGAACATGGAACAAGGAATTAGAGTTTTGAGTGTTGAGTTATGAGTTTTGAGTGTTGAGTGTTGAGTGTTGAGTACTGAGACTAGGAATATTGAAATTTAAAATTCCCCCTCCCATCTTCCCTTCTTTTCGTCTTTCCGTCTTTTCGTCTCCCAGTCAGGTTCAGGGTGCAGGGAGGTACGAATGCCGAATTGACGTTCTAAGTTCAGATATCCCCGGCTAATACACCACGACCGGCACATGGTCTTCCTGGAGGTTGGTGGTGATCCTGAGCACGTATTGGCCGGTATTGACATCGGAGAGCGGGATCCTGAAAATCCCGGTAACATCACTGGCCTTATAGGCTCTGGCCATTTGTCCGTTGATATCGAAAAGCTTCACTTCGATGAATTCCACACTTCTGTGGCCAAGATCGATGATCACATGTTCTCGGGCCGGGTTGGGGTATACCCGCGGGGTCACACGGATATAGTTCTGCCGGGTAATGGAATCTTTCAGGTTCCCTTCGGTAATAACCAGGCTAACATCATAAGAGCCATATTCGTTATAGGCAATACCTCCGGGGTTCTGGCCCGTAAACCGCAGGGGTGAGGCCCCGGAGAAGGTCCATTCCCAACTTTCAGGATTGCCCAGCGACAGGTCGGTAAAGCTGATCCGGCTCCCGGCGCTGATCACCGTAGTGTCGGCCCTGAAGTATGCTTCAAGCTGGCTTCCGTAGCCAAAGCCATCCATGCTTTGCTGCCCGGTTCCTTCCGGGTCGAGGTAGGGCCTGAGCTGAGCACCGCCCGGACTGCCATTCGATTCCCAGTGATAAGAGAACTTTCCATAATAGTCGGGGGCAGTGGGATCGTTGCAGCTCGCCGCACCTCCCGTAAGGGTTCCCACGATACGGCCCTGTTCGCTGAAAATGGGTGAACCCGAAGATCCCCCTTCAGTCACCCCATGTCCATTTGCTGTTTCTACCCAATTCACCTTCCAGTAAAGACCCTCCGGACTGGGAGCAGTTTCGCCATAATTTACCGAAACCAGCGATGATGTGTAGGTAGAGATCTTCTTGATATCTCCTTTGGGATGGTGGATGCAGACCCCGGACGGGCTGGCCGTACCGCTACGGTCCCAACCCGAAAAATACGGGTTGTATTCTTCAGGGATCTGCTGATCCAGGAGCAATAATTTAAAGTCGGAGCCGATATTGGTTCCGTCAGGAGCCTGTGCCAGCAACTCTGAGCCGGTTATAATGTTGGCGGAAGGGTTTTCGGGAGGATCCTCGCAGGTGATCGACTCATAATTAAAGTGGAACATCCATTGGGAATAGTCCGTAAGGGAGGCCGTTGAACCACAATGCCGTGCAGTCAGGAAATAGGGCGTACTATCCTGCCGCGTATTATTCACCAGGGTTCCTGTACATAAATAGGTTCCCAGTCCGGCTTTCAGAACGATCTTGGCCACACTCCTTTTCTGGTTTTGCCATTCGGCCCCTTCCGGGCAATTCACGTTCACTTCGCAGGGACCCGATAATCCTTTCAGCCAGGGCTCCACATCGCGGAATACATAGTGTACCTGGTAAATCTCTATACGGGCTTTTTCACTTAGCCCGGCCGGCGCATTGTATTCCAGCACCAGTTCGTCCCCTTTGATCATTTCCGTGGCAAAATACCCCCCTGAAGGGTTGTTCCGGGAAGTAAAGGCACCGATCAGCTCTTGCCTGTCGGAAGAATAAAGAAATAATCTCCCGCCTTCAGGGATGCTGAAGTGGCGATAATAGAGGACGAGGCCCTTGGCATTTTCCGAATAAAGCGAAAGCCTGCAAACCTGCATCCCCCCTCTTTCAAGGCTCTGTGTTCCCTCTTTCATCAGGTCGATGCTGGTTTCGATACCAACGCCCACCTGGTAGGGGACCGGTGTTCCCTCTTTTTGTTTTTCATCGGCCGGCAAGTCCGGGGCAGGGAGTTCTATCCTGGCGGGATGGCCTTGTTTGATATTATGATCGAAGCTATAAGGAAAACCTCCCTCACTGATCTGGCTCATGGCGAGCAAGGGAAAGAGGAATATCAGGATGATGGCTATTTTCTGCATAAAACAAAGATAATGAATTGATTTTTGCCAACATCAATCCTGAATAAAAATAAAAAGGCTGTCGCGGATTTCTTGCAACGGACATCCAACAAGGATCACGGTCAAGAGTATTTCCACAACAGCCTTCTGCCACAAGGGCAATTCTTGTCTATTTCACCAGGGTGATCTTCCTGTTTATGCTTTGTTCCTCTGTGCTCAGCCTGAGCATGTAAATGCCGGCCGGGGCATCTTCAAGGTCAATATTGAGTTTTGGGGTATCGCTATCGATTTGCTGCTGGAAGATGACATCTCCCCTGCTACCGATCACTTCAACCATCGCTCCCTTCATCCCCGATTCGCCCAGTTCAAGGCTAAAAGCACCCCGGGTCGGGTTCGGATAAAGCTTCACGATCTTTTCAAGGTCATTGTCATCGATCCCGATGGAACCAACCTGTATGTAGGCTTCTTTGGACATAAAATGAGTTCCAAGGTCGTTGCTGACAGTAAGCTTAACAGTATAGGAGCCTGTTCCATTATAGGTAATTGCCGGGGGATCCTGGCCAGAATAGCCTCCGGGACTTCCTCCGAAAAATTTCCAGCTCCAGGAAGTTGGGCCGTTAATGGAAAGATCGGAAAAACTGACACTTTCACCAGTCTGAATATTGGTTACATCCGCTTCAAAATCGGCAAAGGGGCCATCTACGACCACATAGCCAGCCTTGGTAATGCTATCGAAACCGAATTCGTTTTCCACTACCAGTTTTACATCGTAGGAACCCTGGCTGCTGTATTCTATCCCGGCAGGATCTTCATCCGTGGAAGTAGCGGGCATTCCACCATCGAAGGTCCAGCTCCATGCGATGGGGTTTCCTTCCGTTTCATCAGTAAAGTCGACTGATTCACCGGAGACGAGATAGGCATTATTAGAGGAGAAATCAGCAATGGGTACCCCCACAGAGATCATTGCCACACTGTCTTTGGTGGTTGATCCGACGGTATTGGAAGCTTCCAGGCTAACGGTGAAATTTCCGGGAGTATCATAGCTTACCGGAGGAGGTGTTTGTCCGGTATAGGAAGAAGGAGTTCCGCCTTCGAAGGTCCATTCCCATTCCAGGGGGTTCCCTGTGGTCATATCTTCAAACTGCACCTCATCACCGGGCTGCAGGGTAGTCTGATCGGCAGAAAATTCAGGGCTTGGGACAGTTCCCGTATAGGTACCTTCCCATTTTTCCGGACCATAATCACCGGGGTCGAGCCAGGGTTCGAGCCGCTGGTTGATCCCGACGCCCATCTTATCCCACGACCAGTAAACCTTTCCATAGAGACTGTAGGAAGGATTTTGGCAGTCGTCGGGCGGGCCACCGGTAAGGTCACCCACAACGAGGCCATCCTGGCTGAAGAGCGGGGAACCGGAAGAACCACCTTCGGTAATGGAGGTCCCGTTAATGGTTTCGGCCCAATAGGTTTTCCAGTGGGAAAGAACGCCATTGTTGTTCCATTGCGAGGAAGTCAACTGGTTGGTATAGGTGGATATCTTTTTAATATCCCCGGCGGGATGATGGATATTCACACCGCTGTCGGCACCCACGTTGGTACGGTCCCAGCCGTTAAAATATGTATTGTAGGAAACCGGCACATTGTAATTCAGTTCCAGAAGCAGGAAGTCGGATCCCGTGTCATAATCGCCCTCGGCTTTCTTGGTACATCCGGTCATGGTATAATTCGACGGGCCCCAGTTGCCGGAACAGGCTGCCGCTTCATAGTTGAAGTAAAAAACCCATTGGTTCAGGTCACCGATTGAAGCGCCTTCACCACAATGAAATGCGGTGAGCACATAAGGGGTGAGGTCTTGTTCCGTATTATTGATCATGGTTCCGGTGCAGAAATAATAGCTCCAGCCGATCTTCATATACTGCTTAACGACCCCCTTCTTTTCGTCCTGCCAGTTGTCCCCTTCGGGGCAATTGACATTGATCATGCACCAGAGGGNNCAGAGGGATCCGCCGCGGTCGGGATCGCTTTCAAAACGCGCTCCCCGGTAATTATAGGCAACTTCCGAGATGCTGATCAGGGGTTCAATGCTTTGTTCGGCCGGTTGGTAATATTCCAGGATAACCACATCCCCTTCCACCAGCTGGGTGGCAAAAACGCAGTCGGAATTATTGTTCATTTCCGTGAAAGCACCGATCAAAAAGGTCTTTTCTTCATTATACAGAAATAGTTCGCCACCGTAGGGCAACCAGAAATTGTCAAAATAGACCCCAAGGGCCTGTGCCCCTTCGACCTTAATGCTGAGGCGCCAGATCTTCCCTCCCTCCGGGAGTTCTGTCCATGCTCCGCTGTTGTCAATATTCAATCCAACAGGAACGGCAACACCTGCTCTCCAGTGCATGGGATCGGCAGCATCTTCTGCCTGTATCTTTTCCATGTCGGGAGCCTGGAATTCCCTGAGATCCACCTGGTAAGGAAGGTCAGCATGGATCGAACTTTGCGGCAGTCCCTGAATGCTTCGCTGGGCATGGAGGCTGAGGTTCATCGTTAGCGACAGTGCCAGGAGTACCATCGCGGAGGTAAAAAGCTTTTTCATTGTATAATATTTGTCAGTTAGTTAATCCGCACAAAGTTAACATTAATTCACGGAAACGGGCATCAGAGACGCCATTCTGTTTTATGCAGCCGGCCGGGCTTTTGACAAGCTATGAATATAATTCACTTGCAAAGCACCTCATTACTGGCTAAATTTGCAAAAAAACTACCCTATGATCGTTGTAACCGGAGCAGCAGGATTTATTGGCAGTGTTATGGTTGGAAAGCTCAACCATAAAGGGATCACCGACATTGTTGCGGTCGATGATTTTTCACGCCCTGAAAAAGAAGCAAACCTTTCGAACAAAGCCCTTCGCCACAAGGTAAACCGTGATGAGTTTTTTACGTGGCTGGAAAATAATCACCGGGAGGTGGATTTCATTTTCCATCTCGGAGCCCGCACGGATACCACCGAATTCGACATGTCGGTTTTCGACAGGCTTAACCTGAATTATTCCAAACAAATGTGGAAGGCCTGCACCGAATTTGGTATCCCGCTGGTATATGCCTCATCAGCTGCCACCTATGGCATGGGGGAACTGGGCTATGATGACCGCCACGATATCATTCCCGACCTTAAGCCCCTGAATCCTTACGGAGTGTCGAAGAATGAATTCGACAAATGGGTGTTGCAGCAGAAGGATAAACCGGATTTCTGGGCCGGGCTGAAATTTTTTAATGTTTATGGCCCGAACGAGTATCATAAAGGCAGGATGGCATCCGTTATCATGCATGCTTTCAGGCAGATACAAGATAGCGGTAAGGTTAAGCTATTCCGGTCGCACCGCAGTGATTATGACGACGGGATGCAGCTTCGCGACTTCATTTACGTGAAAGATGTTGCCGAGGTGATGTTTTTCCTGATGACCTGCCGGGAAAAGTCGGGGATCTTCAACCTGGGAACAGGAAAAGCAAGGGCTTTCCTCGACCTGGCCAAAGGCACTTTCAGGGCTCTGAACCTTGAAGCAAAGATCGAGTTCATCGACACCCCGGAAGATATCCGCGACAAATACCAGTATTTCACCGAAGCGAATATGGATAAGCTCCGCTCCGCGGGATATTCCAAAGAGTTTTACTCCCTGGAAGAAGGCATTGAAGAGTATGTTCAAGGCTTTTTGCTTCATAGCAAAAACTTTTAGGATTTGCTATTTGCTATGTGCTATGTGCTGTGTGCTGTGTGTTATATAGTACATGTGCTGTGTGATATGTGTTGTGTGTTATGTGCTATTAAGGATGGGATTTGATGCATGGTGCGGAATAAAATCTTATTAAATTCCAAAATTCCGACAGATAAAAACCATTGAAATTCCAACGGCTAATCGCCAAAATTCAACTAAACATAAAATTCAAAATAAAAAACCCAAAACTCCTGCCCGAAATCCACCTTCCCAAAAGCTATTCCTTAACATTATAATTGGTATTTAAAGAATATTATTCTATTTTTGCACCCTCAAATTTCTGAAGTAAAAAATTTAAACTAAAACACATGCAAAGTAGAGGAGCCATTATAGTTTTTGCAGTTGCATTTGCGCTCGTATGCCTGTTCCAGCTTTCGTTCACCTTTTTTGTTTCTAAAGTGGAAAATGATGCTGACAGCTATGCCTATGCGGACGAAACCTATACCATTGCAAAAAGACTGGCAGCTGGTGATGAATTAAAGGAAGCCTTCCTGGTCGATTCCATCGCCAAAGCACGGAGAACCGATTACCTTGATAACCAGGCAGGAGAATACAATATCCTGATCAGAAGCTATACCTACAAAGAAGCGAAAGAACGCGAACTGAACCTTGGCCTCGACCTGAAAGGTGGTATGAACGTGATCCTGGAGGTGAAAGTGGGCGACATTGTGAATGCCCTCTCCGGATATAACGAAGATCCGCTCTTCCGCTCGGTAATGAGCGAAACTTATGCACGCCAGCGTACCAGTTCCAAGGACTTTGTAAGCCTTTTTGCGGAAACCTGGGAAGAAATGGCTCCCGGGCAGAACCTCTCGGCATATTTTACCACGGTTGACCTCAGGGACAAGATCACCTATAATTCAACCAATGATGAGGTGATCAGCGTGATCCGGGAAGAAACCAATGATGCGATTGACCGTGCCTTTAACATTCTGCGCACCCGTATCGACCGTTTTGGGGTTTCCCAGCCCAATATTTCCAAGCTGGCCACCGCCGGCAGGATCCTCGTGGAACTTCCCGGGATCAAAGATCCGGCCCGTATCCGTAAACTCCTGCAGGGAACTGCCCAGCTCGAATTCTGGGAAACCTACGACCTGCCCGAGATCGTCGGAGATATTTTGCAGGCCGAAGAACTGGTCCGCAGGCAAATGGCCAGGGATGAAATACTGCTTTCCGGCGACAGCCTGGCAGCAGGTGAAACCGTGGAAGGAGAAATAACCGAAGGAGAGATCATCGAAGGGGAAACCGCTGAAGATCTCCTGGCAGAGGTCAGCGATACCACCGACGAAGCCACGGCACTGCTCGACCAGCTTGAATCAGATTCGCTCATGGATGTCCCCGATGCTTCCGCAGAAGAACTGGCCAAAGACTATCCCCTGCGGGCCCTGCTGCAAATCCCAACCGATCAGCAGGGAAATCCCATGGACGGGGCTACCATCGGCTTTGCCCGGATCCAGGATACTGCCCGCATCAATACCATGCTGAAGCAAACCAGGGAAGTATTCCCGGTAAACCTCCGCTTTGCATGGACCAGCAAGCCCAGGGAAAAAGATTCAGACGTTCTTGAACTCGTAGGTTTGAGGATCACTACCCGCGACAAACGCGCTCCCCTTACCGGTGATGCCATTGTGAATGCAAGGCAGGATTACGACGAAATGGGCCGCGTGGAAGTGACCATGAGCATGAACAGCGATGGTGCAAAAGTATGGAGAAGGCTCACCGCCGATAATGTTGGCAACCAGATCGCCATCGTCCTCGACGGACTGGTATATTCCTACCCGAATGTTCAGGGAGAGATCCCGAACGGGATGTCGAGCATCAGCGGTATCGGCGACCTGAACGAAGCAAAAGACCTTGCCAATATCCTTAAAGCCGGTAAACTTCCCGCTCCTGCAAGGATCGTGGAAGAAGAAGTGGTCGGCCCTTCACTGGGTGCCGAAGCGGTCAGCTCCGGTCTGTGGTCATTCGTGATCGCCTTTATCCTCGTACTGGTTTACATGATCCTGTTCTACAACCGTGCAGGATGGGTAGCCAACCTGGCCCTGCTCACCAACATCTTCTTTATTTTCGGGGTGCTTGCTTCACTGCAGGCCGTGCTCACCCTCCCGGGAATTGCCGGTATCGTTCTCACCATCGGTATGGCAGTGGATGCGAACGTAATCATTTATGAACGTATCAAGGAAGAGGTCAGGGCCGGCAAAGGAATGCGACTGGCCATCGCCGACGGATACAAAAATGCATACTCCGCCATCATCGATGGTAACGTAACCACCTTGCTGACAGGTATCGTACTTTATATCTTCGGAACCGGACCGGTACAGGGTTTTGCAACAACACTGATCATCGGTATTCTTTCCTCACTCTTCTCAGCGATCTTTATCTCGCGACTGGTTTTCACCACACTGTTGAACAAGAACAAGAAAGTAAACTTCGACAACAAATACACCCGGAACTGGCTCGCAAACGTGAACATCGACTTCCTGGGCATGCGTAAGAAAGCGTATATTTTCTCAGCCATCATTATTGTGGCCGGAGTGGTTTCCCTCTTTACCAGGGGCTTGAACCCAGGTATTGATTTCAGTGGTGGACGTACTTACGTTGTCCGCTTCGACCAGCCGGTGACCACAAATGATGTCCGCGAAGCCCTGACGATAGAGTTCGGAGGACAGATGCCGGAAGTAAAAACCTTTGGCCCCACCTCGCAGGTCAAGGTAACTACAAAATATCTCATCGACGACCAGGGAACTGAAGTCGATTCGATTATCCAATCGAAACTTTATCACAGCCTGCTCCCGTTCTATAACAGCCAGGATATTGCTTACGAAGATTTCAGCACCGATGTTGACACGGAAGGGAAGCTCACCGGCATCCTGAGTTCACAGAAAGTGGATCCCGTGATCGCGGATGATATCATGAAAAGAGCCTGGCGTGCAATCCTCATCGCACTGCTGGTAATCTTTGTCTATATCGCCCTCAGGTTCCGCAAATGGCAGTATGGTCTTGCCGGCCTCATTGCCCTGATGCACGATAGCCTTATCATCTTCGGGCTGTTCTCGATATTTTATCATATCCTGCCCTTTAGCATGGAGATCGACCAGGCCTTTATCGCGGCCATTCTGACCATCGTGGGTTACTCGATCAATGATACGGTGATCATCTTCGACAGGATCAGGGAATACACAGGACTATTCCCGAAAAAAGATATGAGGGAAAATATCAATGCCGCCCTGAACAGCACCCTGGCCCGTACCCTGAATACATCCGGTACAACCCTCGTGGTACTGGTGATCATCTTTATCTTTGGTGGTGAGGTGATCCGCGGGTTTACCTTTGCCCTGCTGATGGGTATCCTCATAGGTACCTATTCATCGCTCTTCAACGCCAGCCCGGTCGCTTACGACATGCTTGGCGGGGATAAAAAGCTGAAAGGTGTTCCAACCCGTATGGTGAAACAGGTGCAGAAAAAGAATAAGAACAAGTAATCCGGCAATTGCCGCAATAAAAGTCCTGAGCCATTCAGGACTTTTTTTTTACTATTTTTGCTCTGATGATTCCAGGTGATGAATGCATGATGGCTAGCTTATTATTTCTTGACATTAGTTTTGGCGAGATCTTTATCATTGTGGCCGTGATCTTCATCATCTTCGGTCCGCAAAAAATACCTGAAATTGCCCGAAAATTCGGCAAGGGTATGCGGGAGGTCAGAAAAGCATCCACCGAAATACAACGCGAGATCAACCGGGAAGCCAACCAGTACAAGACCGACCTCGATATGGAGCGGATAATAAATGAATCTGACCAGTCAAAGAAAGAAGAACCTCCCGGGGAAAAACCATCGCCCCCGGCCGAAAAAAAGGAAGAGAACATTAAGGAATAAAAAAGAGCGATCGTCGTTAAGTAATAAACTACAATCAGGGTTATATGAGCCTTTTAAAGAAAACTTCATTCCTGCTGATCCTGGCACTGGCCCTTTCCGCATCAGTTTACGGCCAGCGAAAGAACTATGCCCGCACAGCAGATGAGGCCTTTGAAGACAGGAAATATGTGCTTGCCATTGAACGCTACAAGAAAGCACAGCGGAAGATCAAGAACAATAAGGCCGAGAAGGACAGGGTTTCTTATCGCCTTGCGGAATGCTACCGCCTTACCGGCAATCCCAGAGCGGCAAAAGCACAATACAGGCGCCTTCATAAGACCGGATTCGACAAGAAAGAGCCCATCATTCTGCTCCACTATGCCAATATCAGGAAAACCGAAGGTTTTTACGATGATGCCCGGACCTATTATGAACTCTATGCTGAGGCTGTTCCCGACGACCCGCGCGGACAGGCGGGACTGCAATCGCTCGACATGATCGAGGAATGGCTGGAATTCCCATCAAAGTATGAGGTTGAATATATTAAGAAGATCAGCAGCCGGCAATCCGATTTCTGCCCTACCTATGCCAGCGATAACTTCAACGATCTTATCTTTACATCTACCCGTGAAGGAGCCACCGGCAAGAAAACCGACGAATGGACCGACCAGAATTTTAGCGATCTTTTTACCACCCGTATTGATCGCAAAGGCGAGTGGGCGGAACCGACATTGCTCGACAACAGCGAAGAAGGGATCAACACCGAAGCCAATGAAGGGGCTGCCGTTATGGATAGCCGCTACAGCACGCTTTATTTCACCCGTTGCCCGAACGAGGACAAGAAGATCAACGGATGCCAGATCTATACCTCACGCCGGACGGGAAGGATATGGAGTAAACCGGAAATGGTCAAGCTGAGCAATGACTCCTCCGATGCTTTCGGCCATCCCGCCATCAGTGAAAATGAACTGATCATCTATTTCACCAGTGACCGCGAAGGCGGATTTGGAGGCAATGATATCTGGGTCGCTTTTCGTGATACCAAGAACGATGAATTCAGCCGCCCATTCAATCTTGGCCCGGAGATCAACACCCCCGGCAATGAAATGTTCCCTTACCTGAGATCCGATACGGTGCTTTATTTTGCTTCCGACGGGCACCCCGGTTTGGGAGAGCTCGATATTTTCGTAACCAGCATCAATGAAGAAGGGAACTGGAGCATACCGGAAAATATTAAGCCGCCGATGAATACAGAGTTCAACGACTTCGGGATCGTATTCCATCCCGAAGAGGAAAAGGGTTTTTTCAGCAGTGACCGCCGCGGGCGAAAAGGGCAGGAAGACATCTATTCCTTCATTGTGCCACCGGTTGAATTTACCATCACCGGTGTGGTCACCGACGAACTGACCCTCCAATACGTGATGGATGCCAATGTAGCCCTCATCGGTTCCGACGGCACCTCCGTGACCGCGCGAACTACGGAAGAAGGCGTCTATAATTTCGGGAAGACGCAGGTGCTCCCCAATACGACCTATGAGATCGTGGTGAGTAAGGCGGACTATTTCAACAATTCTGCAACACTGACAACGGTCGGACATGAAAAAGGCAAGGATTTCACCCAGGACTTTCTGCTGAAACCGATCCCCCAGGAACCGATTCTGCTGCCGGAGATCCTGTATGACCTGGCCAAATGGGATCTTAAACCACAGTATGAAGATTCCCTGCAGGGACTCATCCAGACCCTCGACGAAAATCCAAGGCTGGTGATCGAGCTGGCCTCCCATACCGATGCCCGCGATACCGAAGAACGCAACGACCTCCTTTCCCAGCGAAGGGCGCAATCCGTTGTGGATTACCTGATCCTCAGGGGCATTGATGCCGACAGGCTGGTGGCCAAGGGATATGGGGAACGGGTTCCGCGTACCCTGACCAGGAATATAAACCGCGCCGGATATGAATTTAAAGAGGGAGACGTGCTGACGGAAGATTACATTGCTGCGCTGCCTTCGGTTGACGCCCAGGAAGCCGCACACCAGATGAACAGGCGTACCGACTTCAGTGTCCTGAGCAAGGATTATATCCCTAAAACCAATATCAGCCAGGAACCGGGAACGGTGAATATCGTGATCAACCCCGAAGACAATGTAGTTCCTTTCACGATCCAGGATAAAACCGGTATGTATGTTGTGCCCGTGATCATGAACGGATTTACTGAAGAATTTATTTATGATGATCGAGCTGCAGCACAGGTATCGCTCGAGAAAGCCCTTGATCTGCTGAATGAACGCATCATCAGCAAGAATGATTTCGAAGGGGACGTGAGCAAGATCCTGGCCAACAATTCCGTCAGGAACAATAGTATTTTCAACATCAAGGAATTGCGGATCGGCGCAAAGACCATTAAAAATGTCAAATTCGTAGTGGTTCACCGCCAGCAAAGCCCCATCGTGATCGGACGACAGGTCATGCAACGCATCGGGACTTACACGATCAGTGAAGAAGCAAAGGAAATTACCTTCCAGTATAAAGAAGATTGATCTGTTGAGCACACAGCAACGATATAACCAGCGAGGGGTTTCAGCCAGCAAGGAAGATGTTCATAATGCCATTAAGAACATTGACAAAGGACTGTTCCCAAAAGCTTTCTGCAAGATCATCCCTGATATCCTTCAGGGAGATCCGGACTATTGCAATATCATGCATGCCGACGGGGCAGGCACCAAATCTTCCCTGGCCTATCTTTACTGGAAAGAAACCGGTGACCTCGGCGTTTGGAAGGGAATCGCACAGGATGCCATCGTGATGAACCTCGACGACCTGCTGTGCGTGGGTGCAACCGACAATATACTCCTTTCTTCCACCATCGGGCGGAATAAAAACCTGGTACCCGGAGAAGTGATCGCCGCCATTATCAATGGCACGGAAGAATTCCTGTCGGAAATGCGTGATCTGGGCATCGGGATCTATTCCACCGGGGGGGAAACAGCGGATGTAGGCGATTTGGTGAGGACCATCATCGTTGATTCGACCGTTACGGCAAGAATGCGCAGGGATGAAGTGATCAGCAATGACCGTATACAGCCCGGGGATGTGATCGTTGGGCTGGCTTCATACGGACAGGCATCCTATGAAAAAGAATACAATGGCGGGATGGGCTCGAACGGATTGACCAGCGCCCGCCACGATGTATTCAGCAAAAAATATGCCCGCAAATATCCCGAGAGCTTTGATCCAGGGGTCCCTGAAGAACTGGTTTATTCCGGCAGCAAAATGCTCAACGGGAATAGTGGTGTAAAAGGAATTGATGCCGGAAAAATGGTGCTTTCCCCCACACGGACTTATGCACCGGTAATTCGACAGGTTCTAGAGCAGTATCGTAAAGAAATCCATGGCATGGTGCATTGCAGCGGAGGTGCACAAACCAAAATCCTGCACTTCATCGATAAGCTTAAAGTAGTCAAGGATGACCTTTTCCCTATCCCTCCCCTGTTCAGGATGATACAGGAAGAATCGGGCACCTCCTGGAAAGAGATGTACCAGGTATTCAATTTGGGCCACCGCTTCGAGCTTTATGTCCCCGGGTCAATAGCCCCCGGAATTATTCGCATTTCCCAGGCCTATAATATTGACGCTAAAGTTGTTGGGTATGTTGAAAAGGCTCAGCATGCGGAGCTGGTGATTGCAGGAGAACAAGGCAATTTTTTTTATTAAAGAAACTGGATTTGGCGTATAGGGTTGCCAACCCTAATAAGGTTGGCAACCCTAATGTAACTATCAGACTTTCTTTAACTTCCATTTTCCTTTTCGGAACAAAATAACTGCCACAACCGTCATGACGGTCTCTGCGCTGAGGATGCCGAAATAGACCCCATACTCCCGGAAACCCATCATCTGGGCCAGGGTGTATGCCAGGGGGATTTCGATCATCCAGAAGGCAAAGAAGTTGATCCAGGTCGGGGTGCTGGTATCACCGGCACCGTTAAACGACTGTATCATTACCATGCCCAGGCCATAGGCCAGGAAACCGAAGCTGATGATGCGCAGGGCTTCCGATCCAAAAGCGATCACGGTAGCGTCGTCGGTGAAGAACTGCATGAACTGACCGGAAAAGATCACAAAGAAAGTCCCGATCAGTCCAAGCAGGATCACGTTGACCATGGCGGTAACCCAAACGGCTCTTTCCGCCCGCTGTGGTTTTTTTGCCCCCAGGTTCTGCCCGACCAAAGTGGCTGCAGCATTGCTAACGCCCCAGGAAGGCAAGAGGGCAAATATGATGATGCGTATGGCGATGGTATAACCGGCCAGCACTTCGTTGCCGTAGATCGACAGTATCCTGAACAAGCCGATCCAACTGGAAGTGGCGATGAGGGTTTGCATGATACCCCCGGCAGAGATGCGCAGGATCTCCCTGACCATCCTGAACCTGAAAACGATGCTTTCACGGGTGATCTTCACCCGGTGTTTCAGCCCGAACAGCAGGTAGAGCTGGTAAAGTACTGCAATGCCCCTACCGATATTCGTGGCCACTGCGGCTCCGGTCACTCCCATTTCCGGAAATGGGCCCAAACCGAAGATCAGGCAGGGGTCCAGAATAATGTTCAGTCCGTTGGCCAGGAAAAGAACCCGCATGGATATGGCGGCATCTCCGGCGCTCCTGAATACGGCATTGATAATGAACAGCATCATGATCACGGCATTCCCCCCGATCATCCAGGCGGTATAGCCCGACATTTCTGCAGCCACATCTTCGGCTACGCCCATTAGCATCAGTACTTCAGGGGCGTAAAACCATCCTATCCAGGCTAGCATAAAGGATATTCCCAGCCCGGTTACGATGGCCTGGAAGGCTGCACTGGCCGCCTTCTCGGGTTTTTTCTCCCCGATCCTCCGGCTGACCAGTGCCGTTGTGGCCATGCTCAAACCTACAGCGACTGCATAAACAATGGTGATCAGCGATTCCGTAATTCCGACAGTGGCTACGGCATCCGGTCCGAGCTTCGAGACAAAGAAAATATCAACCACCGCAAAAATGGATTCCATGATCATTTCCAGGACCATAGGTACTGATAACAGTAATATGGCCCGCCCGAGATGGCCGGATGTAAAATCCTGCTCCGTCCCGCTGATCGATTCCCATATGTCGCGCAAAAGTCGTTTCAATTGCTTTATCCTGGTATTGCTTCGCGAAATTAAAATGCCTGACGAATATAAAAGTTTACTCATTTTGTTTTCGTTTAAAATGTTGTTTTCTAAGTTGATTTCGGTCTTCATTTCGTGTTCCGCTAAACGGAAAACAAGCGGCAATAAGGATCACCGCGTAGGCATTGGTGTAAAGTTTTGTGTTCATGGTTTTTTAATTTAGGTGAATAAAAAAATGAATATTAAGCACAGGAATAGTACCTGTTGGCTACTCAAGGGTCAAAAGGGGAAATGAATTACGGATCAGGAAGACACGCGCAAAATTACCCCTGGCAGGGCGGCACTGCAATAATGAAGAGTGTAGTGTTCATATGTCTCTCCTGTTTTGAATCCGGGCAAATATATATATTTTTCGTAAAATTGCAGCGTCCAAAACTTTATTGTAGTAATATTGTTAGGTAGATAAATAAAATCCAAGATTGATGGCGGATACAAAAATTTCATTTTTCAAGAAGTGGTGGATCTCCCTCAGGCCCTTTTCATTCCCGGCTTCAACCATGCCGGTGATCTTTGGAACGGTGCTGGCCTACGTATATGGTGGAGGGGTTCTTAATATCTGGTATTTTCTGCTTGCCTTCTTTGCAATGTTTTTTCTTCATTCAGGGGCTAATGTATTAAACGATATCATCGATTTTAAAAAAGGTCTCGACAAAGTACCTGCTCCTGTCAGTGGAGGAGTTGTCAGGCGGATCATCAGCATCCGCGAAGCGCGAATTGCAAGTTTTATCCTGTTCAGTATCGGAACCCTCATGGGTTTGGCGCTGGCTTATCTAACCAGTCCCTGGTTGCTGCTGATCGGTGTTCCCGGTATCTTTATCGGCATATTTTATTCCATTGGAGGAAAGATCGCCCTTAAATATCATGCTCTTGGCGACCTGGCGGTATTCCTGAATTTCGGGACACTTGGGGCCCTCGGAGCCTGGTATGTGCAAACAGAATATTTTTCCTGGATACCGGTGATCTGGGCCCTGCCCATGTCCATGCTGGTGATCGGTATTTTACATGCCAATAACTGGCGTGATATCAAATCCGACCGTGAAGGAAACATCCATACCATCGCATCCATGCTGGGCGATCGCGCCAGCCTGAAATATTACGGATACCTGATCTTCGGGCCTTTCTTTGTTGTTCTGGCCCTGGTGCTCATTCCTTACTTTGCATTCCCCAATGTGCCTTTCATGCCCTTTACTTTCGGTATAGTGCTTCTTTCACTGCCCATGGCATTGAAACTCTGGCAGAAAGCTCTGCAACGGAAAGAACCTAAAAATCCCATCGATTTTGTCGCACTGGATGGTGCCACAGCACAGTTCAACCTGGTGTTCGGGCTGCTTTGTACGATTGCCGTCGTCCTCGAAGGCGTGCTTCGTATCTGGATCTAAAACAATGACTAAGAACGCATATATGAATAAGGGTGGTCAGCTTTGGTTGATCACCTTTTTAGCTTCAGCGCTTTTTGTTGTTATGTTCATCTTTAAGCAGGCCGGAAGCTTTGACTTCTGGTACTGGATGAGCAGCAACTTGCTGGTACTGCTTTCGCTGGTCTTTTTCCTCGATAGGTCGAATGCTTCGGAACTTCGTCGGGACCTTGACAGTAGCATAGGCCGTAAGATCCTGCTGGGATTCCTGGCCGCAGTGCTTCTATTCATCGTATTCTATGTTGGAAACATTCTTATCCGCCTGGTCTTTGAGCAGGCAGGGGAGGGCATACAGAATGTGTACTCCTTTAAGCAGGATGCGGAAGCCTGGCGGATCGGCTTGCTCATGCTACTGGTGATCGGCCCTGGCGAAGAATTGTTCTGGAGAGGTTATCTCCAACGTAGGTTTTCCCTATTGTACGGGCCCACAAAGGGGTTTATCCTGGCTACAGCCCTCTACACCCTTGTTCATGTTGCCACAGGAAATGCCGTTCTTGTATTGGCCGCTTTTATTTGCGGAGTGTTCTGGGGATGGCTGTATATGCGTTACAACAGCATGATCATCAATGTGATCAGCCATACCGTTTGGGATATCGGCGTGTTCTTGCTGGTCCCGTTTCATGGGTGAATATGGGTTCAGGGTTCAGGGTGCAAGGTTCAGGGTTCAAGAGGTTGATAATTATATCTAAAATGTGAACTGGGCCATGGCATTGATCCTGTTGGCTTTTCCCTGCTCATTCCCGTAATTTCTTCGCTGCCCCCAGAGGTATTCAAGGGCAATAGTAGTATAAGTATTCATATTCCAGAAGATATTGGCTGATGCATACTGCCCGAGTTCGTATTCATCTCCGGATGGAAGGCTGTAAGTGTCCGGGATATTCGTTAATCCATATGTGAAGGTCGAATAGAAGTGTTTGCTCCAGTGTTGTTCATAGGCAATATAAAAGCCCCATACGGGTATTGTTGCCATAGTAGCAACATCATTGCTATATTCCGAAACCGCATCCAGCCCCTGGCCTGAAATGTCCTGGATGTATTTTGCTATTCCGGTCCCTCCGCTTGCCTGGAACATCATCGAACCTGAATGAAATACACTGATTTTTCCGGAAAGACTGGCCCCGTAGCCATGAAGCATTTCGGTTTTCTCTGCCAGCGTATCCCTGAATGTCATGCTGCGTAATACACCGCCACACTGGATGTGGTTGTTCTTGTTCCCAAACTTCAGGGCCAGGATGAGATCTGGTACAAACTGCTGGTCTCTCTCATATGGTGAACGATAGCTCATAGAGACATCCGGAAATTCCATGGCCGCTGTCAGCCTGAATTGTTTTCCGAATTTGCCGGAATAGCGGATCATTGGCTGCCGGAGAGCGATGGCTGAATTGGGTCCCTCGAAATCAATGGTGTTTGGCATGGCGTCCAGGTCCATAAGACTGCTCCATGTTTGCCCCATCAGGAAAGAGCCGATTTGCCCATAAGCATGTCGCAACCGGGGATAATACTGATCAGAGTAGAAATCGGTTTCTATGTAGATCCGGATGGACTTTCCGTTCACTTTTCCAAGGACTTCGGCAAAAAGCCTCGACTGGTGGGCATCGAGGTAGAGCCTTTTTTCAACAGGAACGGTGTTCCCGACAGGAATGTCGTAGGTGATGAAATCGTAGCTGCTGATCACACCGTTAAAATCGAATGAACCGGTGAGCCTGACAAATCCTCCGATACCAAGTTCCAGCTTTGTGTTGGCAGAACGAATGAAAAACTGGGGGAGATCGGGGTCCTGCGGGTGTTTTGCACGATATGGGCGGGCTATAGACCCCTCCGGAATAGTATCCTGGCCGTAAGAATATTGCATCAGAAGCACCGCGATTCCCAGTAAAACGAACTTTTTCATCAGGCAACTGGTATTGGTTTCCCAAATATACGAAAGATTGGAATTTGCTATTTGCTATGTGCTATTTGCTATGTGCTGTGTGCTATTTGTTATGTACAATATGCTATGTGCTGTGTGCTATGTGCTATGTGTTTATTATATCCGGTATCTGGTATCCGGTCTCCGGCATCCGGTCTCCGGCATCCGCCATCTGGTCTCCGGTCTCCGGCATCCGGTCTCCGGTCTCCGGTCTCCGGTCTCCGGTCTATCGCTTCATGATCTTTCCCGTTTGGCTTGTCATGGTTTGCTCATCGGTCAGTTTTAGCAGGTACACTCCTGGCGGGATGGCAGAGATATCAAGGCTTTGCCCGTTGAAAAATTTTTCCGAGATGAGTGTTTTACCGCTCATATTGATAATATCGGCCCTGACTTGAGTGCCAGCATCTTCCATCATGATAGTGATCGAATTCCTGGCGGGATTGGGATACACTTTGACTTGGCGTTGCAGAGGGTTGTTTTCGACGAATCCTGTATAGGTTCCGGTAGAAACACCGCAAAGGAAATTGCTGTATGCATAGGTACTTTCCAGGATGATCTCCCCGAACTCAAGTTCATACTGAAACATTCCGGAAACAAAGAGTTCATCCTGTTCATTCTTATAAATGGATTCCACCGTGCCTCTTTCGCCTGAAATTTGCTCTCCCTATGAAGGCATCCCGTCGGCAGTATAGCGCACCAGAAAGATCTCTGCCGATCCGCAGCAAAGGGTATAATCCAGGGTAAGGTCACCAAAATGCAGGGTGTCAAGGTAATGTCCGGCGATGTAAAAATCATTGAAAGGCCCTTTGGAAACCGACATGAGCTGGTCGCTGCCTGCACCATGGCCGTGATCGGCCCAGAGCAGTTCTCCCTCGGTGCTGAAACTCGATATGAAGATGTCGATATTGAAGGCCCCTGCATTGAAGATATACGGGCCGAATTTCACTTCATCCGTGAAGTTCCCTGTGAAAAAGATGTTCCCGTCCTGGTCGTAAGTGGCAAAGGATTGGGCCGTAAGGCCATTCCCGTCGGCCTGCATAGCTGAGAGGAAGTCCCCGTCCGGGCCATATTGTGCGTAAAATACCCCGGTGGGATCCAGGGTGCTGAGCAGGGTGTCGCCGATCTGAATATCAAGAAAGTACGACCCGGTGAAAAGGATGTTCCCATCGGCATCGCAATCAAGGGTGTACGACTGGTCTGCCGATGATCCCCCGGCCCGCCGGATCCAGAGCAATTCGCCCATGGGATTGTATTTTGCCAGGAAAATATCGGATCCTGCCAGGGCATAAATGCTGGTATCGCCAAATGCGACGGAATCGTAAAAATGCCCTGTGAGGATGATGTTCCCTTCGGGATCGCTGGCAATGGCATTGAGGTAATCTGTTTTCGGACTGCCGATATGTTTCGCCCATAAAAAGCTGCCTTCGGTATCATAACGGGCGATAAAAATATCCTGGCTACCCAGGCTTGTGAATTCTTCCCCACCCAGCTGGGTGGTACCGTAAAACGACCCCCCGGCATATATACTGTTGTTTGTACTGGCTATGCCATGCAGGTAATCATAATTGCTTCCCCCGTCGGAGATGGTCCACTGGCAATCCCCCTCGGAATTATGCGAAGCGATAAAGATGTCGGTTTCCCCGGATGAAATGACTGAAATATCGCCAAACGCGGCAGTATCAATGAAATTCCCGGCCATCAGGAAGGTCCCGTCCTCAGCGGGAGCCAGCATGCTTTTGGTTTCCCCGTAGTACGGATGCCCGCATACCAGCGCCCAGTCAAAGCCCGATTGGGCATGAATTCCTGAAAATGAAGCTATAAGCAGAGTAAGGAAAAGTAGTTTTTTCATATAATGTAAATATATAAATGCAAAGATACGTATTTCCCAATTCCGACCACCACCATTCCAGGAACCCCGAACTCTGAAACAGTAGTGTCCGGGGAAAGTTTATTTTACATATTTTTTGGGATATCTCTCAGTCGATCCGCCAATGGCGGATCTCATTCGAGATGACAGCTTGAGGCGATAAAAAATGACCGTGTCATTTCGACCCCGAGTAACCCATTAGGTTTGCAGTTATTAACAGAAGAGATAAAAAAGAAAATATAATGATGTATTTGCTTGATTTTCTTTACTTTTTGCTTCT
>NPID01002790.1_pt1 | contig 58376 bp, 30 predicted proteins | sample 8637491 | NCBI WGS metagenome assembly NPID01 (sample SAMN07420843, study PRJNA396082) | bioreactor metagenome | isolation source: sample BA6 brine-fed electro-methanogenic bioreactor BA | place: Japan: Kochi | collected 2016-06-14 | reverse complement strand
TGAACTGGACTTCATGAGTCCCCGTAACCGCAATTCCATCGGTATCCGTGAGCTTGCCCTGATAACTCATACTCTGGGGCACCTGCGCTAAAGCACAGAAAGCAACTGCCACCAATGTGATGAGAATAAGTTCGAAATTAGTCTTCATATCTATACTCCTAAACAGTTCACAATCTTTACCCATTTCAAAATAAAGTGTGATTTTAAGAAATGCAAGACTTTTTATCTTTGAAAGCTTTTTTGAAATTGAAATAAATAGCCTTGAAAAGAAAAGCCGCAAAAGAACAATACACTATGATTAACAAAGATAACCTTTCTGGCCAACCAGGATACGCACCCCAGTGCAAAATTGTCAAATGAATCAACAAACCCTACAAATCTCAACTTCCCAAGTCAAAACACTCAAACTCAGTTGATACCAAAAACACAAACAACTATCTGCCAAATAACGAATGAGATGTCTTCACCAAAACTTTATCGCAATGAAATTTCCCCCTCGATTGGAATTATCACTTGCCATCCCCATTGCCCTATTCTCTTTTGAATTGACCAGTAAGAACATAACATACATTCCTTCATTCAGGGATTGCGTAAAGACAATAGCACAGATATACATCCAGTATTCCTTTGCGAACCCCTCAGTAGTTATCGCATATTCCATTAATTAAAAAATAACTTGATTAGACTTTTTTCTTAATGTATTATTGACCTGAATAATAAAGGGGCCCTTGTTTTGTGATGCCCCCCTGAAACACTGTATTGAAAAGATTTGAACTATATTTCATCTGGTAAATATTGGAGGAGTAATGCTTAATCTCTCGCCGACATTCCGCAAACTGATTCCCATGGTTCTTATTGCTATGGTTGCAATCACTTTTGCCGACGTTCCAAAGATAGTCAATTATCAGGGCAAATTGGTCGATGCTTCCGGCCTTCCCCAGGAAAGCCCCGTAAGTATGGGGTTTTCCCTGTGGAACAATGCCACCGCAGGGGATAGCCTTTGGGGACAGACATTCGCAAGCGTAGATCCCCAACATGGAATCTTTGCTGTCGAGCTCGATTTTAGTTCTGGATGGTCCGCAACTTACGGAATATCAGATGTGGATGCCGGAGATACCTGGATTCAAGTTCGTGTTGACGGAGTTACGCTCCTCCCTCGAGAAATCCTCGCATCTTCATTTCATGCCTTCAACGTGGCAGACGGTAGCGTTACCGAATCCAAACTCAAAATGACCGTCGGTGCCACCGCTTTTGAGGATGGCCACCTGTTGTCATATGACGACCTAACCGGAGGTTTCACTTGGGTTGACCCCGGAGACGTCGGGGGCGTCAATTCGCTCGCAGAGGGCGATAACATAACTCTTTCATCCGCTACGGGAAATATCACAATCGATGTTAGTCCTCAGGGAGCCGGTTCCAGTCTCGACGCCGATCTTCTGGACGGTTTGGAAGCCGCCGACTTCGCTTTGACCGGACATAACCACAACCACGACGATTTAAATTCGATTCAGGGCGCCGCCCCGGGCGTAACCTACGGGCATATATCCGACGGAGATCAAACATTGGCGGGAATCAAAACCTTCTCAAGTTTTCCCCTTACCCCTTCCGCCGAGCCTGTAGATAACTATCAGGTCGCCAACAAAAAATACGTCGATGACGCCGCTTCAACAGCTGTTACTGATCCTGCAGGCAACGACGGAAATGTGCAGTTCAATAACTCCGGTGTATTCGGCGGTTCAGATAATCTCTTCTGGGACGATGCCAACAGCAGGCTCGCTATCGGAAATACCGCACCTGCCCATCCACTCCACGTTACAGGAAATGCCCGTTTCGATGTCGAAGGAAGCCGTGTCGCCCATTTTGGAACCGACGGAACCGAACTTCAGCTCCTCCTTTCAGATCCCCACACAGCAAATCCAAAAATTACTTTCGGCAATGGAGCCGGCACCGCGACTATCGAAACACAATCTAATATGGGATTGAACCTCGATGTCCTCGGGACTTCCACCGGAAGCCTGGGTTTCAAGGTGCGCACAGACAACGGCTCCGGTGTGCTTACCGACAGGCTGAGCATCCTGAAAGGAGCTTCATCAGTAAATACTGCCTTCACGAACACTAATGTCGGTATCGGAACAACAACTCCAAGCTCAAGACTCGATGTCCACACTCCCTCGGGAGGCGACGGAACGGGCTTGATAGTCAGGTCGAATTTCGGATCTCTAAACATTTGGGGCGGAGCGGCCAGCGGACTTGTTATGGATGTCCGAGACGGAACTATATCAGGTAGCGGCGGCGATATGTATATTCGAACCGGCGGAACTAACAGGATGTTTATCGACGGAACAGGTGTTGACGCCGGAAACATAGGCATAGCAACTACAAGCCCAAGCAGTGAACTGGATGTCAACGGAACTATCCGCGCAAACGCCTACCGTGCAAACGACGGAACCGATCTCGTCAATGCAGGCGCTAACATCGCTATCACAGAAGAAGCAGACGGAAGTTGGACAATCGCTCTGGATGGCGGCGGTTCTACCCCCGGCAATACCTACACCTTCACGAATTGCGGCCAAACAGGAAGAACCGGTCCCTCACAGGTTCAAGCCAATGCCGCATACTCCGGAACTTCCCTCGACGGGGAAGTTACAGTAACCAACGGAATTCAATACTGGACAGCACCGGTTACCGGCGATTACGTGATAGAAGTAGTAGGAGCACAAGGAGGCTCCGATGGAGGATTTACCGGCGGATTAGGAGCATCTCTAACTGGAACATTCTCCCTTACCGCAGGCGATGTTCTAAAAATCGCAGTAGGGCAGATGGGTGATGCCGCAGGCGGCGGCGGCGGAACATTTGTCGCAAGAGTCGATAATACCCCATTAATTGTCGCCGGCGGAGGAGCAGGAACCGGCAATGGCGATGGTCTTGGTGGAAGAATTGACTTCGGCGGCACCGGAACGGGTGGTGCCGCTGATGTAAACGGTTGTGGTGCAAGCGGCGGCGGCGGTTTTAATACTGACGGAGGAACAGGTGGAAACAGCTCAGGAGGAATAAGTTTCGTAAGCAATGCTACTGGAGGCAACGGTTCAAGTTGTGGAACCGATTATGGTATAGTCAATAACGGCGGTTTCGGCGGCGGCGGCGGCGGCGGTCACCCAGATAACGCCGGTGGTGGCGGTGGTTACAACGGCGGTTACGGAACATGGATAGGTATCGGACAGGGGGGAAGTTCATATAACTCAGGTTCTGACCAGTCAAACACTCCAAGCACAAATACCGGCCACGGCTATGTAGTAATCAATTCCCCCGGCGGCGGATCATCTCCCCTCGGAGACGACCTCGGAAATCACATCGCCGAGGAAAACCTCCAGATGACAGATTTCTGGGTATCCAACGACGGCGACAATGAAGGTGTTTACGTCGATGCTACCGGAAACGTCGGCATCGGAACCTCATCCCCCCAATCAATGTTATCCCTAAGCCCCAACAATACTATTTCAGTAGCCACCACCGACGGTAGCGACAACGGCTATTTAACAATCACCGGCGGCGGCGCATATGGCGTGGGTCGAGGCGCCTTCATACAGCTTAGCGGAAATGAAAGGGCTTCCTCCGCTGGAAATCTTGTTCTTAGCGCAGGATCGACTTCGAATATTATTCTCAACGCAAGTGGTAGTTCTGGCTTCGTCGGCATTCGAGACGACAACCCAAACGCCCAGCTTGAAATTAGCGGCGACGGCGGAGCCGACGACCTCTTTATGGTAAGTTCCACCGACGCTGGAAACGGCGACAGATTTATCGTGAAAAACTCCGGTAATGTAGGAATAGGGACAATAAACCCAGCCACCCAGCTTCACACAACCGGCACTGTTCGTTTCGCTGGTGCCGGAACTCCCGGCGCTGGAAAGGTCCTCACCTCCGACGCTGATGGTGATGCCACTTGGGAAACACCCCCGACCTTGCCTTCCGACAACGTTACCGGCACCGGAACCGCACAACAAATTGCCTTCTGGGATGGCACAAATACAATTACCGGTAACAATAATTTCACCTACGATGAGGCGTTAGGAAGGCGACTGCACATAACCGGAAATGCATCCAATGTAGAGTATCTCACGCTTACCAATTCATCTTCTGCATCCGGAGCCTATGGTTTCATTCGCATAGGTCAGGCAACGGGCAGTAAGTGGGGAATTCTTAGCTACAGCAATACTGATGCAGAACTATCTCTTCAATCAGACGGCTCCTCATCCGGTGGTATTGCTTTGAAGACTCAAGCTTCAGCACCCATCAAGTTCGTAACAAGTTTAAGTGATGAAAGAATGAGAATTACGGGCGACGGCAACGTTGGCATCGGAACGGACAGTCCAAATAGCGAACTTGATGTCGATGGCACAATCCGCGCGAATACTTACCGGGCTAATGACGGCACCGATTTGATAAATGCCGGTTCGAATATCACGGTTACTGAAGAGGCGAACGGCAGTTGGACAATCAGCTCCGGCGGCGGCACTACGCCCAGCGAAACCTACACCTTCACCAACTGCGGCCAAACCGGAAGAACCGGTCCCTCACAGGTTCAGGCCGATGCAACATACTCCGGAACTTCCCTCGACGGGGAAGTTACCGTAACCGGCGGAATTCAAGCCTGGACAGCACCCGTTACTGGAACTTACAGAATAACCACCGCAGGTGCGGCCGGCGGAACGCAGACTTATGGAGGAACTTATTCATCAGGCGGCAGAGGTGCTATTATTAGCGGTGATTTCGATTTGACTGCAGGGGAGACAATATACATCCTCGTTGGCCAAAAAGGCGAAGACACTCGTGTTTCCACACAAGATAACGCGGCTCCAGGCGGCGGAGGTGGAACTTATGTCTATAGAAACGCCACTTCACCTGCTCCATTGATAGCGGCAGGTGGCGGCGGCAGTGGCGCCAGATGCGCAACTTTCGACGGACGAGATGCCCAATATTCGACTTCAGGCCAAAGATCCGGTTCCCTCGTCAATGGAGGTTCAAGCGGCAACGGTGGAACAAGTAATTCCAGTGGCAGTAGTTACTGGGCAGGCGGCGGCTCCGGATGGATTACTGATGGCACCGGCGGAAACAACGCTGCCAATTATTCATATACTCCAGGTTCTACTGGTGCTTATGGCGGTAGAGCCCCAAGAAACGGTGCTTTGGGTGGCACTCGCTATAATGATGGATCCGACGAAGGCGGCGACGGCGGTTTCGGCGGCGGCGGCGGCGGCGGTTCCGATAATATGGGCGGCGGCGGCGGCGGTGGCTACTCCGGCGGTGGAGGTGCAAGATATGATCTCTGTGGTAATGAACCGGGCGGCGGCGGCGGCTCCTATAACGGTGGTGCTTCCCCCTCCAACGATGGTTACAACACAGGCCATGGCTATGTGATTATCGAATCCCCCGGCGGATCAACTCCCGGAGGCGGCATAAGTTCCCTCAACGGTCAAACCGGCGAAACCCAGACCTTCACAGACGACGCCAACGTTACAGTCACCTCCGCAGGCGATAACCACACCCTCGGATGGACAGGACAGCTCGCAATTAATAGAGGAGGAACAAACTCAGCAACAGCCCTGAACAATAACAGGGTCATGGTTTCCAACAGCGGCGCAATTGTAGAAGCCGGCGCAATCACTGGAAATCGTGCTCTTATGTCCGACGTCAGCGGAATTCCAACCGCTTCAACAGTTACCAATACAGAATTAGGCTATGTTTCCGGAGTTACATCGGCCATTCAAACTCAGCTGAACAGCAAGGTTACCTCCGTTTCCGGGTCTTCTCCAATTAGCTCCTCAGGAGGCTCGACACCTACTATAAGCCTCGCAACATCAGGCGTTACCGCCGGAAGCTACACAAGTGCCGACATCACTGTTGACGCCTATGGCAGAATCACAGCCGCAAGCAACGGCTCCGGCGGAAGCGGATCCAACGATTTCTATATCAATTCACTTCTTGCCACCAATTCAGCAGTTGTCGATCATAATGCTTATTCAGGTGACGATAGAGGCGGTATTGCTGTCACCCGGGATTACTATTACTATGTCGGTGACCAATGGACTGTTAGATTTAGCATGCCAGGTCTAACAAGCCCGGTTTCATATGTAAAAAGGGACGGGATATTTAGCGATCTCTCAGGAGACGGCACCTTATATACTTTGTGGAACAGCTCTTCCGGAACCGAACCTATTGGAACATCTACAAGTTTTACCGTAAATTCGGTGAGAACTTTAAATACCGATTGTTCACTTGGAGGAACTATCATCCCCTTGTCAACATCCTTCACAATGGGGAGCAGTAACACTTCGGCCATTTTTTCCAGCTATGGATTCATTATACTGTTTACAGGAACCGGCGGCACACCAGCTAATACCTTCTACGCAGTCGAATTACCGAGTGGTGATGTTACTAATCTTGGCTCATATACCCTATCCGCTTACGTTGCTGAAAACTGGGCAAGATGGGGTATAGGCGAAAGAAATGCTGGTGTATATAGCGTTCTATATCGAGCTAGTTCTGGAAACACAATAAATCGACTCGATCTTTCCACGGGAACCGTAACTACCCTGGCATCATTCTCAAACCTATCCGATATGGCCTGTATTACTTATGCTCCATGGTATGATAGGTGGTATTTCCATCACGAGGGAGCCAGCCAATTCGGTGGTTCATCTGAAACTGCAGGCTATGCAGATGGCACCCATACAGTATCGTCGAGTTCCGGAGGCGGTATCAGTTCCCTTAACGGTGAAACCGGCACAACTCAGACTTTCACCAACGATGCTAATGTTACCATAACCTCCGCAAGCGATAACCACACCCTCGGATGGTCAGGACAGCTCGCAGTTGCTCGTGGCGGCACAGGTCTAAGCTCTTTTACAGCAAACAATCTTCTCGTAGGAAACGGAACAAGTGCTCTTACCACTGTAGCTCCCTCCGGCACAGATACCTACCTTAAATGGAATGGATCAAGCTACGAATGGGACACACCCTCCGGCGGAAGCGGATCAGTTACCACCGAAACATATCTGATTGATGTTTCCGGCTATACCGGATGGTCAACAAGTAGTTCATCAGGATCACAAATGAGCTATTATGGATGTGCAAGCATTATTCATACATTGCAATGGAACTCAACTGGTTCTGGAACGGTAACATCCGTGGAAATTGAGATAAATCACGGAACCGATTGCCATACTTATCCCACAACCTTCACAACAACCCTAAATTCAACACCGGACGCTTCATTTGTTCACACGGACTACTATTGCAACGCCACTCCTAGAAACAACATCATTACCATAACGCTCAATCCTGGCAGTTATAATGTTGGAGGGACAAACTACTTTAGGGTTACAAATGCAACTACATGTTTCGGGTATTCGACAAATACCACATGGCCTTCAGGTATCTTAGCCCAAGTTACAGTAACATATTCCTCTGGCGGCGGTTCCACCGGCGACAACCTCGGAGACCACATCGCAACCGAAAATATTCAAACCTCAGGCTATTGGGTCTCCAGCGACGGCGACAATGAAGGTGTTTTCGTCGCTACCGACGGCGACGTAGGAATAGGAACCTCTACACCCATCGAAAGACTCGATGTCAACGGAGCTATCAAATTCGGAAATACTAGCTCGCCTTGCGACGCTACCCATAGAGGCGTTATGAAATTCGTAGAAGGCGCTGTCGGTGCCGATGACGAATGCTACATCTGCCTGCGAAGAAGCTCCGGAAGCTACGAATGGCATCTCATCGCCCCTTCGAGCGGCGGAACTCCTCCCACAGGCTCGGAAACATTTAACTACACCGGCAGTCTGCAGACATGGGTAGTCCCCGCTGGTGTGACGAGCGTTACCATCGAATGCTATGGTGCACAGGGAGGAAGAGGAACTCAAACCACTTCTACTGGAGGATTAGGTGGCTATGCTACTGGAACTTTAGCTGTAAGTGCCGGCCAGACTTTGAATATTTATGTAGGAGGACAGGGCGGTTATTCCTCTGCCGGTGGCTGGAATGGCGGAGGTGGCTATGGGAGTGGAAGCTATAATTCAGGTAGCGGTGGTGGAGCTTCTGACGTTCGTGTTGGCGGAACCGCATTAAGCAATCGAGTCATCGTAGCCGGCGGCGGAGGAGGTGGAGGAGGACAAACTAATGGGAACGCTTATGGCGGAACTGGTGGCGGAACCAATGGTGGTGGCGGTTATAACGATGTATCCAACTGCACTCCATACTATACGTGGTTTGCGAACTATGCCACGCAAACTGGCCCCGGACCATCTACAGGTTGCTCTGGTGCCGCAGGTAGCAGTGCTACAGGTGGAACATATACTTCTGGTGGAGCGCATACTGGCGGCGGCGGAGGTGGAGGTTATTACGGTGGAGGTTCAGGAGGCTACGGTGTCGGTGGCGGAGGTGGCTCAGGCTACATCGGCGGTGTTTCTAGCGGAAGCATGTCCAATGGCGTCCGATCCGGCAACGGCCAGGTTATCATAAGCTGGTAAGTGCAATGGAGACAAGACACTAAAATTTAACCGCGCTTGTCGAAAATATAATCCCAGCCGGCCCCCTCTCTGCTTCCCCCGAAATCGGGAGAGGGGGCGGTTGGGATTTTTGCTGTCATTTCTATAGATGGTGAATCCCTTTTTCCTTTGTCATTTTTCTGAGAGCTTTTCTTATCTCATTTCAAGGAGAGTTCTACTCGACGAGAAATCTCGTTCGTAAATCACAGGAGATTTTTTCTTTTTATCCTATGGCATCAAGAATCGATATGTCGCGTAGGTAGGAGGGATTTTTTTGCCTGTGCGTTCTTTGAAAAAATTTGATATCAAGCTCGACCTCATGAAAAGACCGAGATTCGTATAATCATCCTCTAATCGCCTATTGACAATGTATGCAGGTTTCTTTTTCCCGTAGAACCCTTTGATTTGAGCTTCAATATGTCTGCTTTTCATGGCAAAATGTGTGCTTTCTGTAAAAGAAAGTTTGCTTTCGATGGCAAGTTGTGTGTTTTTTGTAAAAAGAAGTTTGCTTTCGATAGCAATTTGGTTGCTTTTTGTAAAAAGAAGTTTGCTTTCAATAGAGGAATATGGGCAATAATCGTGAATAGATGTCGAAAATATCGGCAACTTGTATCATTAATAACATATTCCCAGAATATGGAAAAGGAGAGACTATGGAAAAATTAGCCCGGCTTCGAAGCTAATCAAATCAATGAAAAGGGCGATCAATCAGCTTACTAAAGGGAAGAATGAGGAAAAATATTTTCGGCGTTGAAAACGACGTGGCGAGGCTCGTAACATATATCTGAATATCCTCCTCGACGTATTCACTCCGCCGGCTATCTGATATCCGCGCAGTCCTCTTCGCGATAAATGCCCGCGTTTATCATGTTTGTTCGGTTTCCCACCCCAAAGGGGAATCCGGCGGTGAGAACATAATAATCACCCTCGTTCAAAAGTCCGTCCGAATTCGCCATTTTTTTGGCTGAACACATTAGGCTTTCGTCGAAACCCTCTATCTCAGAGACTTTTCGAGGAATAACCCCCCACAAAAGTCCGGTGTTGTAATAAACAGAGTCGTCGGAGGTGAGGGCGTAAATCAAAGCTTCCGGCCGGAACCTCGAAAGCATTCGCGCTGTAAACCCCGAACTGGTAGGGCATAGGATAACCGGCGCGTTGAGGGCATTGGCGACATCCGCGGCGTTTAGAGCGATTTCGATGGGCAATATCATATCGTCAGAATATTGTCCCTCCGGAAAGAGTTTGCCATAGGGGTAATCTTTCTCCGTTTCTTTCGCGATTCGCACCATGGTCTGTATCGCCTTGATTGGGAACTGCCCCACAGCGGTCTCTTCGGAGAGAAGCAGGGCATCGGCGCCGTCGAGGATGGCGTTGGCGATGTCGGTAACCTCCGCTCGGGTCGGGCGCGGCGAACGCACCATGGATGCGAGCATCTGTGTTGCTATGATAACGGGTTTTCCGTGCAGATTCGCCGATTCGATGATTTTTTTCTGAGTGCCGGGCACTTTTTCGAGGGGAATCTCGACTCCCAAATCTCCTCGGGCGACTATTACACCATCGACTGCGGAGATTATGTCGTCGAGGTTTTCGATGGCCTCGTGCTTTTCGATCTTAGCGACGAGGGGCACGATACGCCCCATTTCACGGCATTTAAAGCGCACCAACTCGACATCCTCCGCCCTTCGAACGAAGGAAACCGCGACCATATCGATTCCGTGTTCGAGGCCGAACTGCAGGTCGAATATGTCCTTCTCAGTTACCGCGGGCACGCTGAAACTGCCTACGGGATAGTTGATTCCCTTTTTCGATGTCAGCTGACCGCCGTTGATTACTCTGCATGTAACTCGCGAGTTCTCGATGGCCAAGATATCAAGCTCGATTGCGCCATCGGCAAGGAGCAGATTGTGGCCGATCTGAACGTCTTCTGCGAATCTCGAGTGGGAGACCGATACAACATTGCCCACCCGTTCCTCGACACTCGAATCGAGGACAATTTCATCGCCGGTTTCGAGTATCATTGGTTCATCTCCGACCTCGCCGATTCGAATTTTCGGGCCGCTCAAATCCTGCATAATCGCCACGGGCAAATCGAGTTCTTCGCGAATCTCTTTTACCCAGCCGATTAGCCGAAGATGATCTTCATGACTGCCGTGAGAAAAATTCAGCCTGAATGCATTTACGCCGCTCTCCACGAGAGTTCGAATTTTATCCGGCGAAGCTGTTGCTGGGCCGAGGGTTGCGATTATTTTAGTGCGTTTCATATTTTTCACTGTTTATCTCCTGTAATAAATTTGCCGTTTGAAATAATATAGACACTTTATGATGCTATTCAAGGATCTTAACTAATATTTTATGGAAGGGACGGACGTATCCGCAAAGTAACGGTTATACGATGGCGCCATTCGCTGTAAAACCCCGCGGTCTGCTCCGGCAAATCCAGTCTGAAAGCAAGCCGGAGCCTGTCCTTCGGCCAAATTATTGCATCGAGGCTGTCGGAAGGACGCCCAAGGGTGTCGCCATCGAACCAGATGAATTCGCCCGTGAGCAGATCCTCCGAAACATCGTTGAAATCGCTTGCCGAGGGGGCTTCCAGAGATGGCAAGAAAAGGGCGGAGAGGGAATACAGGTTGATACCCGAACTGTCGAGGTCGTCAACGAAGTTCCAGCCGCCGGGGGAGAAGGAAAAGGTGTCCGAACTGTGGTCGAATATATCCGCCTCTGTTATCGCGAGGCCAACCTCCAAAGGCGTATCCCCGCTGTGAATCAGAAATGGCATTTCGTCAGTTTTCGTGAGAACATACGGCAAATCATACGGCGGCCCCCATACAGTATCCGGCGTCCAAGACCTCCCGAAAATGGTGAACCGAAAAGTCCCCTCGACGACCGGGCCGTTTTCCGCCGGAATTCCATATCCCGAAAAAGTCTTGCCGTCGCTAACTCTAATCGAGAATAAATCCCCGGTCTCCGTAGGTTTGAGGCCATACATCCACCTGCGATAGACCACCCCATCCGCGTAATTGCTGTCCGTAAAATCTTCGCGGAAAAGGGGATAAAACTCTTCCGGTTGCCAGTTTCCGTCCCCGTTAACGTCGAACATCATCCAAATCGAGTCCGGCGGTTCGTTGTCGGCGTCGAAGTATTTCACTCGCCACCAGAAAAAGCTGTCCATATTTCCAATATTCGGATGAAACATATCGTCGATGTAACCGGCATCTCCAACGAAATCCAATTTCGGCGGATTATTGCGGGTATTAGCGCCTCCCGGCGTTCCCCTCTCCATACTTCCGCTTTTGAAGCCCGAAGTAACCTCGGAAGTGAACCAATTCGCTGGATTCGAACCGGTTCCCGGCGGTGTTTTCCGCGACATCGTGTATTTAACGGAATCCGTTTCGATATTTTCCCCCGCAAATGGCCCCGATGAAGCATACACATCATCTACGACATATTCCGCGAAATCGGAAACCTCTATCTCGAAACCGGTGTCATCGAACGCCAAACTCGATTCAACAAGATTCGGCGCGACATCCAGGGCGGAACTTATGCTCGATGGATTCAGTTTCGAGACGAGAAACAAACCTCCACGAGCCAAAACTCCATCGTCGATCAAAATTTCAAAACTCGTTGAGCCTGAAACACTTAAACTAAAAGGATTCCGCGAAAAATCCATCTGCCGGTTCGAATTGTTGAGAAGCTCGATCCATTCGTCATCGGGGGAGAGGTTGCTTCCCATCCAGGCGATTTCGTTAACAATCAAATCCCCCTTCTCGAAATGAACGGCGCAAGGCTCGGAAAAAGACGCTACGGAAGAATCCGTGCCGTCGAAAACATAGGCGCGAGCCCGCAGATAGGACCCGGGAAAAGTTCTGGAGCTGTCCAGAATTGATAGATATGGCGCTGAAGAATCCCAATCGCTCCATACGAGGCTATCATCGATAAGCCAATCGAAAATTACGATTTCCTGCCCAGGAACCGAGTCCGGGTCGTGAATTCCGAAAGCATAAGCTGTGACAATAGTGTCGTCGGCTATAAAGCCGGGGGAGATGAGAATCGAATCAATCGGATTCGGTGGGACATTCCGATAATTTGGATGTCCCGGAGTTCCCCGCTCTACAGCACCCTCGACAAATCCTCGGGATAGACACCCCACATGCCAGTTCTCCGCATCGGCGCCGTCTCCCGGCGGATCACTGCGCTCCATCGACCAATAAACACCCTCCGAGAAAACGAACCGCCCGGATAATGGCACTCCAATTCCGTCATCGGCGACGTCAAGGAGGGTAGAGGCATCGCTGGGGCCTGCGTAGAGGGCATACGACGTATTACTGTTGGTCAGGACCAAAAAACTCGAAATAATGTCCGCACCGCGAATAAGACTCGAGGTCGAATCCCGCCTGCAAATCAAGAAATATCCGTATGCCGGCAGAATTCCCTCGTCTATGGTCAGCATGAATTCCCCCTGACGGTAAATCGACCATCGCGTCGAGGAAAAATCCACCGGTGTGCCGGTCATGTTGCGGATTTCCAAAAACTCATCCGTCTGATGATGGGAGGTTCCCATCCACATCAGCTCGTTGATAACAACATCTCCGAAACCCCATCCGAAAAGCCCGGCGCACAATACAAGAGTCAGAACCATAGCGATTTGCCATGTTCGACCTTGAGTTTGATATTTCAGCTTACTTTTTTTCAAAACCCTTTCTTTATTCAAGTTTCTGACATATATTATATCGTTGCGAACGTCTAAAGGCAAGGTCAAAGGTGGATTTTGAACTGAACGACAGAATTGTGATGCACGTGGACATGGACGCTTTCTACGCCTCCGTGGAAGAACTGGACGACCCTTCTCTGCGCGGAAAGCCCGTAATCGTGGGTGCAAGACCCGAGGATGGGAGAGGAGTCGTCAGCGCCGCTAACTACGCCGCGAGAAAATTCGGCGTTCACTCCGCCCAGCCTATCGGCGAGGCATACCGCCTATGCCCGAAGGGGATCTATCTCTATCCGCGTTTCGCCCGCTACAAAGAGATATCCGATATGGTTTTCGAGATACTCCGCTCAGTCAGCCCCTCCGTGGAGCCCCTTTCAATCGATGAAGCCTTTGTCGAACTAACCGGAACTCAGAGGCTTCTCGGCAATCCAGTTGAAACAGCAAGGGGAGTCAAGAATCGAATTTTCGAAAAGACCGGTCTCGTGGCGTCGGTTGGAGTAGCGCCGAATAAATTTCTCGCAAAACTCGCTTCAGAACACGACAAACCCAACGGCTTCGTAGTAATCGAGAAGGACGAAATCCGCGAGTTCCTCGACAAGCTTCCAATACGCGATTTATGGGGTGTAGGCCCCTCTACTCAGAAAACCCTCGAACGGCTCGGAATATTTACCGTGAAAGACCTCGCTGAAACCCCTCTGGAAGTCCTTCGAAGAAAACTCGGCGACCATGGCGAAGGCCTCTGGCGGCTTTCCCAGGGCATGGACGACAGACCTGTCTCATCGGAGGGGGACCGCAAAGGCATCTCCAAAGAAACCACCTACAACACCGACGTTACTGACATCGACCAGAAAAAAACCACCCTGCGCTATCTGGCGGATAAACTCTCCGCAAGAATGCGCGACAAAGGGGTTTCCGGACGAACAATTACTGTCAAAATAAGATACACCGGTTTCACGACAATAACCCGCTCGAACACTCTTCCCATAGCCATCTCCACCTCGGACGAGCTATTCCGCGAGGCGATGAAACTAGCCCTGCCCGAACTGGAAGGCTCCATTCGCCTGCTGGGAATTCGAATCAGCAATATAGTTGGGGAGGAGGGGGAGCAACTCCCCCTATTCGGAACGGAAGAGATCGAAAAATCCAAACGCCTCGAACAAGCTCTGGACAGCATTCACGACAAATTCGGAAATAAATCGATCGACAGGGCGAAAATATTGCGCGACCGGAAAAAGCAGGAGTAATCCTTACATGAAACGCCCGTCAGACCTGGTTTTGCGGACATCATCCCCCGATGACTCCAGCCATCCCGCACGAACATCCTTCCGATAATCGAATTTCGGCACATAGGGCTTGATATCAATAAGAGGCTTGCCGTCGAGAACGTCCACATCCTCGATATGCAGAACATTCTTCTCGATTCCAATGAGTTTTACAATGGACAACCCAATGGGATTTGGCCTGGATGGCGCTCTTGTGGCGAACAGACCCCGCAGATTCTCATCCAGAAAGGGTTTGACCAGAGGCTTATAGTCCCCGCACTTATCGAAATGGTAGAGTATGATAATATGGGAAAAACCATCGAGGTCCTTCAAAGCCTCCGTGTAAGCGTCATCTACCTCGATTTCTCCCCTGATGCCCACAGCTCCCGTGGGTTGAATCGGCATTCCAGACAGTTCCTTAAACGGCGACCGAATCGTGCCTATCTTCTTGATAGTTATTGAATTAACCATTATTCAAGCCTTTCAGACTGTTAGAATATGGATATCCGTAAACTCCCGTCTCAGTGATTATTCCAGTAATCAGCCGTCCTGGCGTGACATCGAAAGCCGGATTAAGGGCATCCGAGAAACGGCAAGCCCATTTATTCTCTCCCCAGCCGTGAACTTCATCTCCATCCCGTTGTTCGACAACGATTTCCGCCCCGCTTTCCATCTCGAAATCTATAGTGCTAACCGGCGCCGCGATGTAGAATGGAATCTCGAAAAAATCGCACAGTATTGCAAGGTTCAGCGTCCCGATTTTGTTCGCCGTGTCGCCATTGATGGCTATCCTGTCCGCGCCGGTGATTACGGCATCGACCATGCCCATCTGCATAAGGCTTGCGGCGGTGTTATCACAAATAATACTATGGGGGATGTCCAACTTATGAAGTTCCCAAGCCGTTAGACGCGCGCCCTGAAGTAGAGGGCGAGTTTCGTCAACCCAAACCCTTTCGATCTCTCCATTGGCAAATGCCGTGTGAATAACCCCAAACGCCGTTCCGATGCCTCCCGTCGCTAAAACCCCGGTGTTGCAATGGGTGAGGATTCTCGTCCTTCCGAGAATAACGCCCGCGCCGTGTTCGCCGATTCTAATACAAGATTCCCTCTCCTCGGCATGAATTGCCCTCGCTTCGGCCTCGATAGCTTCCAGAAGGCCTTTGCGATCTTCGTAGCTTCCCTTCCGGACAATTCTATCCATTCGTCTTAAAGTGCCGAACAGATTTTTCGCGGTTGGCCTTGTCTCGGCTATAAGCCGCCGCACCCGCGAATAGCCCGCCATCAGCTCTTCCGCCGAATCGCTATTGATTTCGTTCAGTCCGATTAGAACTCCATACCCCGCCGCAATTCCCAGCAAAGGCGCGCCTCGCACAGCAAGGGTGATTATTGCGTCCAGAAGGGGATGCAAGGTGTCGATGTCGAGCCAAACCTCTTTTAATGGCAGTTCCCGCTGATCCAGCAACCTCAATGTTCCAGCTGAATAATCAACAGGTTCAATAGCAGGATATAAACTTGTCATATACTCACTCCTTAATATATTAAAGGCTTCTCATTAAGAAAAGCCTTTAATAGTATTAGTATATCTATTTGATAGACAATTACTTAATAAACATAACCCTTGTGCTCAAGCTCTCAGTTCCATAAGAAACTCGAACGAAATATAGCCCCGAGGAAACCCCCGCACCAGTCATGTCCGAACCGTCCCAGCGAATTCGCGAGATACCCGCGGAACAATCGCGTTTTATCGTAGTAACCTTATGTCCGATAATGTCGTATAACTCGACCGAAACCTCGCCCATCTCCGGAAGTGCCACTACAATCTCCGTGCTCGAATTAAAGGGATTCGGCACGCATCCAAGGACATCGAATTCCCCCGGAAGTTCTATGTTCTCAGCTTTGAGCAGATACATCCCCGAACGAAGCTGAACAACCTCGCCGTCTGCCAATTCCCTCTCTTCAATCGAAACAGATACTCCCTCGGGAATCGAGAATGCCACTTCAGCATCGGCCTCAACAACCAAACGCCAATCCCCGGTGGATGACAATGCCGAGGACAGAGCGAATTCATCCTTAATCAGATATACTTTGCGACGCTCGCCATCCGGAATTGCCGGCGGGAAAGCTATATCTCCCATGGTGAGTCCTTCGGAAGACTTCGGAGCGTAACAGAGGGTCAATGGTGAGGGCTCATCCGCGAGAACGTCTATTCCGACCTCCCACTCTATCTCAATACTATTCAACACCTTGCCCCGATACGTCGAGGGCGCGTGCAGAACCCCTTCGCCATTGGAAAGAACCCAATATCCATGGCCGGGAAGAATGGAGTCCACGGAGATATAACTCGAACCGTCCCAGCCCCAAATCGGCGGAATTAGGCTCGATGGATCCATCGAGATTTCCGAAACCGCGATAGCCTCATCTATCCCGCCTATAATGTTCCAGCCTCTATGAATCTGCCTGCGATAGCCGCTAAGAGGGCTTCCAGCGGAGAGGAAAGAATGGGCGCGATTCGAAAAAACCCAATATCCGTAGCCGTCGCGAATTTCCTCAGCGAACTCGTAGGATGAAATGGCCGTATTATAATGGAAAACGCCATATTCAGTCGGGAAAACATCATCCGCGGACATTCCGGCGGGGAGAACCGGCAGACTCACAAGATTCCAACCAATAGAAAGCTGAACCGAATCAGGCTGAATGACTGGCAGAGTCCATTCGATGAGAAGAGTATCATTCAAACCGAAATGGGCCTGAGTATCCCGCTTCATATCCACAAGGCTGTCGATACGGAATTCTCCCTCCGGCAAACCCGCAGGATTCCAGCGCGCTATGCCGTCGGTTTCGTCACGGGTTATCAAATGCCATCTCACCGTAGGGGTCGGGTGCTTAACATCACGCCGAATCTGGCTTATGTAGGGATATGCCGAATCTTCGATATCGAACCAGCCATCGACAAACCAATCCGGCGGTGGGATATAGACTTCATCAAGCCCGGCGTCGTAACCGTCTGTGCCGCTATAAGTAGCTCCGAAGGTTAAAGTATTGTCGTCGGGGGAGGGCGAAACCGTTCGGTTTAGGTGAATATCGCAGAAAAAGACATTGGGGGAGAGGGTTACCATGAAAAAGCCGTCGTTCCAGGTAACCATCGGGTAGCCTTCGTTGAAGGAAAAATCTTCGACTTCGATATCGCAGTATCGCCCGCCGACAGCATTGCATGGCACATATGCCTTCAAATATAGGAGAATTCCTCCTCCCGTAAGCCCGCTTATCTGAGCGCCGCTTATCTCGGCGTAAATGTCGCCCGTGGCAGGATTTATATCCAAACTATCCACGAACCATCCCGCAGTTACAGAGCCCAAAGTTATAACATCCAAAGGCACCAACACAGTTGGATCGACTCGGAATGTCATAGCCGCATTATTCAGCGATGTGTATTCCAAATCGTCGATTTCCAGAGGCACCAGAACTGTCTCGCAGGGCGCACCCGACATAATCGGGAAAGAAACAAGCCTCTCCAAAGTCGCCAGATAAAATGTCCAGCAACTGTCCGCCATTACATTCGACGGGCAGTAATCGTAGTCCGGCATGTCGAAAATTCCGCCTACACATACAGTAACATTCCCATCCCAGAAAGTAATCAGGCTGTCGATGCGGAACCCGGTCGTATCCCCCGATGTCCACACCGGCGCGGATGTAAAGGCCGTGTCGCCGTCGAGAAGCACTGTGATATACCCTGCCGAACCTGGATCGATCCCCGCAAAATCATCCCAGATACTTCCGTAAATCTCAAACTCGTTAATCAGAATCGTGTCCCCCTCCGCAGGGAAATGGTCGAGAATGAAAGGCGGCTCGATATCGACATAGAAAGTGCAAGGCGGAGTATTACCAACACAATTCCACACATTGCTGTAGCTCGGAAAAGCGAAAACCACAGTATCCATATGCTCAAACGGGACGGTAGGCTCATAAATTAGGCTGTCCGCTAAAAATATCACATCCGTCCTGTCGATAGTGTCGCCGTTCACGGTGAAGATGTAATCTGTCAGATTCAAATCCCCGTAAATAGAATTCTCGAAGAATCCCGCTATTCTCTGATTTTCACACGAAGTGATTCCGCCACAAAACTCCGGAATAATCGGCAGTATCTCCGGCTGGCAAAAACTCAGATACGATGTATCACTCGACCCGAAATACTCCGTGCCCATAGTTACATCTACACCTACTGTGATGGAATCCACGCAGTAGAAATTAGTCATATATCTAAAGCTGTAACAGCATGGAGGCCCGGCTATAGCCTCCGCAAGCTCGCCTACCATCTCGCTGTAATCGGAAGCAAACAGGTCGCTCCAGATTCCCCCTGTGGTATCGGCCAATTCCCGAAAACCTGTATAATACTGTCTATCCGGGCTATCTCCCGAGGCCGGATACCATTCGAAGTTAGAATCCTCAGGGCAAACCGCAAAGAAGGTAACCGATTCGGCAAAGCAATAATTCATAATCTTGTAAAGAGATGAATCTTCCTCGTCGTAAAAAGGAACACAGGGGGCTGTCTCCACCTGAACCTCTTCGTCGGTAAACATAACAACATTCTTACTGCAACCAGGTCTCCAATCCAAAGTATCCACAGCCCACCATAATGCGCCGAATTGGTCTTCCCAACCGCTTCCGCGCATACTCCACGGCCAATCGAAATACAACTGCACCGCCGCGAAAAGGTGATTGAACTCATCGGTTGTGGTCGCCCATACATCGGGTCCGGTCGTTCCAACCGGTAGCGAAAAATCCGTATGAACGAGAATTCGGACACCGTCAATCTGTTCAGGGCATCCATTGAATACAGCCATGGCTATTCGATAATCCAAACCCGCCAGCGGGGCGGCGAATTCCGCAAGGGCGGTCTCGAAAGAATCGACATTATCGTCCATCGAACCTGATAGGTCGAAGAGCAGGACTATGTCCGAACAATAGCTCTCGCACTCATTCAGCTTGGTGATTCGCGGCGGAAGAACCGGATCACCGTCCTCGGTAAAATGGAAATCGGACATTACCAAATCCGGAACATGCCATCCGAAAGAATCTATCACGCATACCGTTACGTCCAGATTCATACAGTCGATATCCTTGGCCAAATCGCTGAAGAAAACATCCCCGGTCTGTCCGAAAAGGGGCAGGCTGAAGAGAATTATCAATACAATTATGTTCTTAGTTTTCATGATTACCTCGTTCAGTGTTGCTATTTTATCGCGTTTATCGCGCTAGTATTACAGTTCCATTGCAAACAATTTTATTTTCCTGTTTGATGACATAAATATACAAACCTTCCGGTGCCATCCTGCCCGTATTGTCCCTGCCGTCCCAGCTTCTCTGGACAAGGTCTTCGATAGCGGAGATAGGCGCAATCTCCCTGCGGAAAACTTCCCTGTTGCGGACATCATAGATGATAAGCTCGCCCATAGTCGTGTACATATGGGGGAAATTGAATACCGCCATAGGGTTCACATCGTCGCCGTCGGGAGTGAAGGGGTTCGGGAATACAAGGCAGGTTACTTCCGGTTCAACAACGAAGCTGTCGATAAGCACGCCGCAGTTGGGATCGCAGTAGTCCGGGTTGTCGCATGACCGAACTTCGACAACAATAGTGTCTCCGGCGTTGTAAAGCTCTCCCGCTCGTTCGGGATTGTAAACAAGAGTCCATATACCATCGCCGGCCTCGCTCAAGGCCAAGGGAGGTATTCCTATAGAATCCCCGGCTATCCAGAATGCGACAGAACTCTCATCGAGTCCCGATTCAGTATCCGTAATTCGAACCGCAATCTCAGCGGCCAGATTACGAACCCACCTGTTAACACCCATCTGAGGACTGAGGAACTCCATCTCTGGAGCTTCGAAATCGAGCCAAAAATCGAAGGACAGAGGATAGTTGGCATAATTCTGCCCAAGGACATCCTCGGCACGACGAAGGGTAACATTCGCCTGATTCCCGTGCTCCCACCATCCAACCGATGGCGCCCAGACCAGCCAATTGCTGTCGGCTACCCAGTATAACTCCTCTTCGTCGATAGTTCGAACAACTCCGTCAATCTCAAGTTCGATGGACATAGTATCCAAAGGCGCTTCCGAAATTATCTGAATTATGATCTGCTGATCCAGACATGCGCTGTATGTGTTCGGATCGGGATGAACCAGATTCGCGACCGGTTCTTCGGCGGAAATCACGAAGAACCAGCATGTCCGCGGTGTGCGGTTGGCTCCGCAGAACATAGTATCGTCAACGGTGTCGAACATATCCCAAAGGCAAATCTCGACAGTATCTCCCGGCCAAAAAGTCCCTATCAAATCCGTGAAAAACATAGTGTCCGGATCGACGCCGTCGAAATTCAAACTCACATTGTAATCGGTTAAAACCTCACCATTTACCGCGATCGAAGTGTTCTCCGCCAGAACGCTCGAAGGATCGATGCTCATGAAATCATCCGCCATCACGGCGTAGATCTCACCAAGCTCCGAATAAGCTATTATAGCGCCGTGGTTGGGGTTCACATCTATAGTGTCAGGCGCGCGGTCATCGATAATCATCGAACACGGAGGAGTAGCTACTATGCACCCTAAATCGTTCATAACATTTTCGAGCCAGAATACAACAGTATCTCCGTGAGGATACATCGGATCCGGAGTATAAAACAACCCGCCGAAAAACTGGTCGCCTTCATAAAACAGCCGAGAATCGTCGATTCCAATATTCTCAGCAGTCTGGAACCGCGATTCAATGTGCAAAGACATCGACAAAGTGTCCAGTTCATAACTTGAACTGGTAATACTGTCGCCCGAAACATTGTAAATAATATCCTGCCCCGTAGCTGTCCAGATGATGCCCGTAGTATCGCTGGGGCCGCAGGAAATCACTCTTCCGCAAAACGCCGGCCTAACAAGCTCTGCAATAGGCCGATTACTGCAGAAAGGAGTCCAGACTGCTTCTTGAACATGACGGTTTTCGACAGTTAAAGAGTTCACACATGTCAGATGAATCCAGAATTCAATCTCCAAAGAATCGCAGTCTGGATCGATTTGAAGAGTATATGTTATTGTCGTATCCGCTTCCGGAAGCAAATCGCCCAAAAAAGTTGTGTCCTGACCGACAATGTAATCCAAACAATCAGAATTCGTAGCCCATTCGAGAATACCATTGGCTCCCCATGCTACTGTCTCGCAGGTCGGGTTCCAATATGTTACATCGAAAGTCAACTCGCCGATACTGTCGCAACCAGCGCATTCGATAGGACTTCCGACCAACTGCGGGCCTGGAATAATCTCCAGTCCACATCTAATGACCCTCTGCGCGCGCCATAAATTATCAACACGCCAATGCTGATTCGAAACAGCATCAGTAGTGAGGCGCAAATCGTCATCTACATTAGTATAGTAATAAGATCCGGTATTCCAAAGTCTGCGAACAGGATTCCAGTTAAGATCGTCACCATAAATATAGACCCCTTTGTCATCGTAAGTGCTTCCTTGATAAGTGCTTACTGCAAACTCCGCATGGCAGTCATTGTCCATGTCCGCAAGAGCCACAAAACGATTGGGGTCGGGATTCGGGCTGGCAGTAAAATCATCGAATTCTGCCCAAAAATCCCCTGTGGAACCGTCGAAAACGATGAATTCCCCGGCCATGTTATATCCGCAGAGATCAATAACTCCATCGCAGTTAAGATCCGCTCCAGACAAAGAAATAATCTCTCCCTCATCGAAAAAAGGTGTCCGCCAAACTATCGAGCCATCGCTTCGAACAACATTTACCCGGCAATAACTGCTCGAAGTCGGATGAGCCGGATTCTGAACATGATTGACCGCGAATGCTATCTCCGGGCCGGGTGTATACGGATCAAGATCCCCGATAACGGGGCATTCATAATGAGTGTAATATGTTGAACGTGAGACCTCTATAATTAGTGTATCCACCTGAGAGCCGTCAAATGAATATGCAAGCAAATGATAAGGATAATTCGGGGCACCTCCAACATAACCGCAAACAATCTCGGCGTTGCCATTCAAATAGATATCCGCTATCGCCGGAGGACCTCCCGGAGCACGCCACAATAGAGTCCCTGCATTATCCCAAACAGCTATTTCAACATCTCCGGCTGTGCCGTTGGTCAAGGCGCATATCAACTCATTCTGTCCGTCGTTGTTTATATCCTCGCAGATAGGGGAGGCATAAGCTCGCTTATCCAATGGAATTCTGAATATCTCAGCTCCAGTAAGAGCGTCAAGGACTATAATGTTGTAATCGGATGAAGAATAATTCTGCTGAGTTATTAGCTCAATTCTGCCGTCGCCCGTATAATCCGCCAAAACCAGTTCATGTCCCGTAACAGCTGTATATGGCGAACCTCCAAGATCCGTCTGCCAGATTATATCACCCGTAGGACCATCCAGACAGATGACACCCATATTGCCACCCGAATGAAACAGCACATTCAGATACACCTCTCCGATTCCATCCTCATCTACATCGGCTAAAAAAGGAGTCCAGCAGGCACGCCCATAAGATCGATTCCAAAGAGTCGTAACAGTGCTGTCTTCTTCGATTCGAATAGCCCGAACTCTGCCATCGCTACTTGTGGAAGTGATGCTCCCCGTCGAACGCGAAGAAATAACTATCTCAGGCCAGCCGTCGTTGTCGATGTCGCCGACAACGGGGGAGAAGGGTATCGTGCTTAATCCATAATCGATGAACTGCTCTACCGCACCAGCTCCGAACAACAGAACCGGCAATAAGATAAATGTGAGTATATGCTTAAGTCTCATGATAGCTCCAAATGCTCCATCAGGGAGTAATCGATTTATCGCAATAGCACAACTGTCCCATTGCAAAGAATCCTTCCGCCCCCTTCTATAATATATATATATAGCCCTGGACTGACCGATTTTCCAGTATCATCGATGCCATCCCAGAGCCTATTTCCCGATTCGATATCTGACTCGAAAATAAGATTATTGTCAATATTGAAAATCTTCAAATTCGCACCCTCGATGAACCGATGAGGATAATCGAACATAACTGCATCGTTGATACCGTCGCTGTTCGGCGTAAATGGGTTAGGAAAAGCCGCGCATACTGTCTGGGGCTCCATATGGAAACTCCACACAAAACTCGTGCAGTTAGCTTCACACAAATCCGGAGCATCGCAAATTCTAACCTCGATATCGAAAGTATCTCCCCATGTCGGAACCAGCCCGTATGCGGTTGGATTCAACGAGAAATTCGCATCGTAATTACTTCCAGTCCAGCCGATTTCTTCTTGCTCGAATGTGCGCCCCATAAATACCAATTCTATCGTGGAATTATCCAGTCCGGCGGGATAATCCTCAAGCCCGCCTTCGATATGGACATCCGTAGCGTGCATTAGTTCCCATGGCAGAGGCGAAAGGGGTGTAACCTCCGGCGGTGCAATATCCGCCACAAAATAGGATTCCAAAGTATCCCTGTTAGCTATGCCGTTGAGATTGTAAAACAACTCCAGGGCAAACTCGACTGTATCCCCGTGAATCCATTGATTGAATGGCCGATACTTAAGCGTATCATCCTCAATAACAAGTTCCGAACCGATACCGGAGACATGGCGAATGCCGTTTACAAGAAACTCCGCGCCAAAGGGATCGATACCGTTGGAATCGAACAATGCAATATTAATCTCCTGAAATCCGCATGCCGAAACTGCGCCGGTTGGAGGCGCAACAAGCTCAGCCCACGGGTAAGAGAAATCGACAATTATATCAAAACAAGTCGTATCCGTATTCGGCGGACAATAGTCCGGGCTGTCTCCAGCGACAATGCAAATATCTCCGCAATCTACCCACGTCTGACCGGTGCCTGTGGATTCCGGATAAAATGTCAGTTCGATGCCGTTCCAAACCAGCGATGGATGGGGGAGAGAATAAGCTGTTCCGCAGAAAATCACTTCTATCGTGGCAGAATCGACTCCGGTGAGAGTATCCTCGATACTCACGGTTACCGCTCCCAGAGGATCATTGAAAAACATCCCCCCCGGTGGATCGATTAGTTCGATATCCGGCGGTGTCAGATCGGACAAAAAGCTCCAGTGAATAGCCGAATCGAGATTGCAACCGTAAACATTCAAGCATGTATCCAACGCCAGATTATGCCAGCCCTCTGCCCACAACTGACTGCCCGAGGGTTGCGCAATAATAACACCAGCATCAACATCCACAGTCATGTTTCCCTCAGCCACCGCGAAACGGGTTTCACCGTCTGCCCATATAACTACTCCATTCGGATCGATATAAGCCTCGCCACCTGCATTGATAACCAATGATTGGTCAGGACAGCTCGAACTCGTGCTGTCGAGGGGCATAACTAACTCGGCATATGGTATCCTCAACCCGGGCACATCGATACAGAAAGTGTGCAGATATGGCCCCACAGGATACTGATGGGTCGATAGACGGAAATCATCGATAAACAATCCCTCGCCGTGCCCCGCCCCGTCGGATGCGAACACAAAACGGAACCGCACATCGTCCGTTGCGGTCAGGATGCCCATGTCTATCAAATCCTGCGAAACAACCTCCACCCAGCGGCCTTCGGTGGGTTTGCAGTATGCCATTCTATTCGCGATAGCACTCATCGAAAACTCATCGATGTAAGCATCATATCTCGGCAGGAGAATTCCCACGCCGAAAACATCGAGTTGCTCCCACGGTCCTCCGTCAGCCTGATACTCGACGAGAAAACCATCCTCGCCGTCAGTGTCCCAGAGGGGATCGTAAGTAACATCCAGCCAATACCAGAATGATATGTAAGCCTCCGTCCATCCGGTAATATCGAATGATTCGCTCGTGAGGTGTGCATTCTCAAAAGCCCCATAAAACTCCGAACCGGTTGAAGGTATGGACGCCACTCCAAGTCCCGAAATAGCATCCGAAGGCCCGCCTGGACGTCGAACATCGCTGTAATCCATCCCGCCATCCCCGATAAACAAGGGGTCTTCTCCCTCAAAATCCTCACTGTAGCCAATTAGAGAATCCGCACTCGTCAGCAGAACCTCCCAACATAAAGAAGTATCGTAGAGGGGAGGTTCGGTTATGCTAAGTTGCCAATTGGTTATAACCTCATCATCGGGAAGCATTGTCCCGATAGTAACAATCTCAAAACCCGTCGAAATATCGACAGCCGACGAAGGAACAAGCTGGAGGACAACATCGCTGGCCGCCTCGCCGCCCTCGTTCGTTACAGTAAATGTAAATGGGAAAGGATTAGGGAAAATATCGCAATCGACCACAGATAGAGATTCGGGATGTTCCCCCTCGCGGAAGAGATGAGGTTCCTCGATTCCTCCGCTGATATAAAAATCATCTATCATCCAGCCGCGGAAACCATTATAAAGCATATCCCGGGTATCGAATTCGAAACGCACCATGATATCGTGTCCGGTCCATTCCGGTTCTAAAAAATAAGTCCAGCGTATCCAAATTCCCGGTTCCAGCCATCCTCCGGACGAATACCCCTCCCATTCATCCCACCCCGGAAGCCTCGAAAAAGGCGGGTTGAGCCAGTTAAGAGTCTCCCAGGTCGCACCGGCATCGGAAGAAGCCTGTATAATCATCATATCGAACTGGTTAATATCGATACACTCAACTTCCCACCATGTCCAAAAACTGAAAGTTATCGAAGACAACGCCGATGTCTCAAAAAGAGGGCTTGTTAAATATCCTCCATGATCCTCATATGATTCCCCTCCAGAATGCAGTCCGCTGAAGTGATCGAAGGGCTCTCCGATAAAAGTCCCGTTCTCAGGATTTCCATACCACCAGCAATTCCTGCCCGAACGCGCCGAGGGCAATGATGCGGGACTCGGGTCACCCAGCACGACCATATCTCCGTAGATATCAGGGTGAACCTCGATAAGTTCTGGATCAGTAACAATCTGCCACTGACAGTAAGTTGTGAGGGGTATCTGCGTCCATCCACCGGCGCCGCTTTCAAAATCATCGAAATAAGGCACGGAAACGGACATAGGGCGAGATAAAGGGGGAGGCTCCACGCGAACTGTGCTAAGTTCAGATTCGCGAAGATTATCTATCCGCTCCTCCCGTGAAACATCGGCAAGGACGGTTCCTAAGAACAGCACAGAGGCTGTAATAATAATGAACGAGCGTTTCACTCAAACCCCGAAATCTAAAAAAAGGGCGCGGTGTTTCCGAATACCGCGCCCATTGATGCTATCTCGCCAGAACAACCGTTCCGTTACAAACTACTTCGCCATCCTGTATGATGAGATAGATGTAAAGACCGTCCGGCAGAAGCTCGCCCTGAGAATCTTTACCGTCCCAGGAGCGGGGGCCGAATTCGATTATATCCCTATCGACCATATCGATTTCCGCACGGTAAACCTCTACATTGCGCACCGTGTAGATAGCCAGCTCTGCCTTCTCGCTGAACATGAACGGATAATTGAACACAGCAATGTCATTAATATCGTCGTTATTCGGTGTAAACGGGTTCGGGAACACCAGACACTCGACATCAGGCTCGATAATGAACTGCATCGAATCGGCAAACTCATTCGGCGCGCAGGTATCGGGCGAATCGTAAAGGTAAACATTCACGAAAACCGAATCCCCACTCGTAAACTCAACACCGTGAACTGCGGGATAGTAAGTTACATCCACAGTGCGAATCTCGCCGCTCGGGCCGGTATTTGCAACGCTCCATTCGACATCGGTGTAACCGTATGTATGCGTGTTGCCATGCTCGCGAATAACCAGCTCGAAACTCGATTCATCGATGCCGCTACCATTTTCCATAAGCGTGAAGCTTATTGGCTGTTCGCGGTTGCGGGTCATATAAACCGAAGGCTCAAGGAAGTTAACGCTCGGTGGCTCGAGATCCATCCTGAAGGACCAGCTGAGGGGCGAAACAAGCTCGTTGCCAAGCATATCATCCGCTTCGGTAAGCTCGACCAGAACAACCTGGCCGTTCACGAAGTTCGGATTCGGCTCGAAATACAGCAGTGAGTCTGCCGGATAATATGTCAGCTCTTCATCAGCGGTAGTATATTCCACGCCATCTACCCAGAGGCGGATGGTCGTTTCATTCACTCCGTCTTCGTCCCAGAGAAGTATCTCGATGCCCTGAGGATCGCACGAACAATACCATCCCGGCTGAGGATTAATTAGTTCCGCTTCCGGGCCGCCCGGCGCGACAGCGAAGGACCACGAATAACTCGTGTCGTTCGGATCGCAAACCGTCGGCATATCCTCGCCCCAAAGCTCTACCAATACCAAATCGCCTCCCGACCACTGCAGACCGCAGTCAACCGGATTTATAGTTACATGTCCGGTGGCGGGATCGTAAACAACGCAAGGCGCATCGTTAAGGCCGAAGATATTGGTGTGGTCGATGGTTATTCTGAAAGTCGATGTATCAATTCCGGAAATACTGTCCCAAACCGAGAACTCGATTATCGGACGTCTCGTCCGAACCGTATCTTCATCTGCCGGGACAAATCCCCACGCCGCATAGACTGAAAGATCCATGAAGAAGTCCCAGCATTGCGGATTTACCAATTCGTTGCCAATCGGATCGGCGGCACTATCGACGCAAACCGTTACCGTTTCAGCATCTGCGAAAGGCACAATCGGGTCGATACGAAGAGTCGGATAAACCCACGTAACTCCGGCATCGCCTATTCTGTAAATAGTCGTCGCAGGCGGACTCGAAGGTCCACTGCGATACATACTGACAACAACCGTAGTGTCGTCGATACCGTCCGGGTCTTGGATAGTAAGCTCGATGAACTCCGGATCGCAGGCGGAAATCGCGCTGTCCGCCGGATTAATCGGCGTGGCCACCGGCCCACCGGGTGCGATAAAGAACTGCCAGCAAGAATCCATCTCGTTCGGGCCGCAGGTGTCCGGGCTGTCATATGCGTAGATGCAGACATCCACCGTATCGCCGCCCCACCATCTCAGGCCGATGTCAGCCGGGTCGAGAGTAATCTCTTCAGATACTCCGCTCCAGTCAATCCCTGCAGATGTCAGGTCGTAATCGACACCGTCCACGGTCAGAACCAGCGAACTGGGATCCACGCCGCTCATATCGTCGTGAAGACCGACTATGATAAGCGGTTCAATCTCGGATATCATACTGCTCGGAATGGGGGAGATGTCCGTGATATAAGGCGGCGAGTAGTCCATATAGAATGTAACCTCGTCGCCCTCTTCGAGACCGTTGAACAGCGTGTCCATAGCCGCAGTGATGGCTATATAAACAGTCTCCGCATCGGCAAACGGCGGAATCGGATCGTAAACCATACCCCCCGTAACCGGATCGTAGGTCAATTCCGTCGAATCCAGAGTGAAGACGATAGTGTCCTCGATCAACCAAGTGCTACGATATATCATAACCTCAATCGAATCTTCGATAAGAGCGTCGTCCTCGCTGTCGGACAATCTCATATTTATCACGAATGGATCGCAGGCCACATAATAACCCTCGTTCGGGTTCAATATCACGCCCACCGGGCCGCCGGGAACAACCTGGAATGTCAAACACGTATCGAAGAAGTTAGGCTCACAGCCGTCCGGAACGAGATAGTCATCCGCAAGGTCAACCATCTCTACGCACCATTCGACGGTATCCCCGCCGAACCAGCGCAGAGGAGGTATCGCGCTTGCAGGATCGAAACCTATTGTCCCTTCCAGGCCCGAGGATGCCCATGATACCCCCGGATCGCCGATACTATAATCGACACCATCGATAGTCAGTATAATCGATGCGGGATTCACCCCGGCCAGAGTATCGTAAACTTCGATGTTGAATATGGGAACCGTCGAGTGAATATCTCCCTCAGGAACTGCAGACCCAACCTCAGGCGGCACTCTATCGACATAGAATGTCCAGTCGAGATAGGCAGTAGTGTCCAGCGGGTTGCCGAGGCTATCCTCCGCCGCCAGAAGGCGCACGGTGATAATATCCACCGGCTCGAAAGGCGGCACAGGGAAGAACTCGAGAATCTCGGTGCCGTGGTCGTAAGTCATCCTGTCCGGATAGTCGTAAACCACACCGTTTACCTCGAGCTGAATGGTCGAATCGACAACACCATTATCATCCCAAAGATGAATAAGGACATACTCCGGATCGCAGGACGAAATACTGTCGGGCCACACGCGCATAATCTCCGCCAGCGGGCCGCCAGTTTCGATACTGAATTCCCAGCATTCGAGCAATTCGTTATAAGTGCAGTAATCCGGGCCGTCGTGGGCATAAACGCATATCTCAATATTCTCGCCGCCTTTGAAACTAATATCGGCAAGCTCCGGATACCAAGTTACATCGACCCCGAATCCAGTATGAACAGTGTCCAACGATGCATGTCCAAGATCGAATACATGGGCTCCCACTATTGAGCCGGTTACGGTCATATCCACAGAAACATGGTCCAAGCCGCTTTGAATATCCTCGACGTTGAATTCGACAGTCGGATGCCGTGTAGCGACAATTGCGCCATCGACAGGCGTTTCGCCCGACAAAGCGGGAGGAGTCTGGTCCATCATAAAGGTCCAGCATAAACTTTCTGGACTCATTGGATTGAACACCGGGTCCCAGGCCTGCATTATGCAAACTATAACCGTCTCCGGATCCGCGAACTTCATAGCCGGGTCATATCTAAAGTAAGGCTCCGTCCATGTAACACCGGGGGAGTCGTAGAACAAGGTCGTTGTCCCCGGCGAAGGACTGCTCGCCGAACGATTCACAGTAACAATTATCGATGTATCTACCACGCCGTCGTCGTCGAATATCTCAAGGTAAACATGCTCTGTATCGACGCAAGCCGACCAGGTGTTTGGCAGTGGCCTAATCCAGTTAGGCGCCGGGCCGCCGGGCATGATGTAGAACTTACAGCAATAAATTGCACTGTTGTCTTCGCAAAGGTCTGTAGTATCTTCGACGTAAATACATATTCTCGCGCTGTCTCCGCCCATGTAGAATGGCATAGGATCGAGCATAGAAGTGTTCACCGTGAATACTCCGCCAGCGGCTGTTATTCCAGGGTCACCCCAATAATATACGAGAGTATCATCCAGAGTAATCTCCATCCGCGCTGTGTCCACGCCGGAAAGATTGTCCCAAAGGCTGAAGCTTATAGACGGCCGAGTCGTGAATATCGTATCTCCGCAGACAGTCCCTGCACCGGCGGTGAAATCCTCAACCACCGGAGGCATAAGGTCAACCCAGAAACACCAGTCCAACGGCGTCTGCAGGGGATTGCCCAGAGTATCATCCGCCGCCACAAGCTGAACACAGACTTCCTGACTGTCGCTCCAGGCGATTCCAGCCGGTATCGGACAGAACGTGAGGGTAGTCTCCGTTGCTGTAGCTTCGTAAACCAGAGCAGAACCGTCAACACCGTATGAAACGCCATCGACGATAAGCTCGATAGTAGTCGGATCCACACCCGCGTCATCGTCCCACATATTGATTACGATACATTGATCATAGCAGGATGTTATCTCGCCGGGCTGAGGCGTAACAATCTCCGCCTCGGGTCCTCGAAGATGAACGTAGAACTCCCAGCAGAATTCTCCCACATTTGGATCACAATAATCTGGAAGGTCGCACGCTGTAATACAGATGTTAACCGTGTCCCAATCTTCCCAATATAAGCCGGAAGTCGCCGGATTGAAGTAAACCATCCCGGTAGCCGTATCGAAAACAAATCCCGAATAACCAGCAGAAATAACCAGCGTATCATAGATTGTGATTTCGATACAGGAAGGATCCAACCCCGATAAACTGTCGAAGGTATATATCGATATTGCCGCCGTGCTGTCGTTCAGCAGTGCGCCGTCCACCGGAACCTCGTCCCAGAAAACCGGAGGAGAAAGATCCATGCGCCACCACCAGCAGTAGGGCCCGGAGAAAGCATTGCCCAGAGAATCTATAGCCGCGACAAGACATATCTCCACCGAGTCGTTGTCATGCCAGAAATCTGGCGGGTTAGCCGGATCGAATGTCAGAGTATCGTTAACATACTCCACCTGGAAACTGTCCACAGCAAAGGTGTCGCCGTTAACGGTGATTATTATACTTGTCGGATCGACCCCGTCAGGATCGGTTATTGTCATTGAGGCGAATTGCTCGAAGCTGTCGCACGCAACCCAGGATTCCGGAGCATACTGCACCCACTGTGGGACAGGTCCGGAAAGGCTGACAACGAAAGCCCAGCAAGTATCGCCCCAGTTCGGACCGCAATAATCCGGTGTATCGAAGGCATGAACGCAAACAACTACCGAATCGCTGTCCGAGAAGGCTATACCCGCAAGGGAAGGAATAATCTCGAATAGCCGTGTTGGTTCGTCCCACCTCACTCCAGAGCTAATCTCGAATGTATCGGGATCGCCGTCGTTAACAGTAATCGTTGCGAATATGTCCAATGGAGATACACCACTGAGAGAGTCATACAGATATACCGACATGGTGGGCGTAGCGTCCGCTATCAAAGTATCCATTGGAGGCCAAATATCCCAGAATACCGGCGGGCTGAAGTCCGTATAGAAAGTCCAGCAGAGGGGCGTAACTTCCGATGGTGTTCCGAATACATCGCTCACTGAATCGAGACAGGTGAAGATAGTATCGCCGTCACGCCAATAACTCGCATCAGGCTTGAACCAGAGGAGATTCTCGTCTTCGAGCCACATCAATGCGGCGTCCGAACAACGATAAATCTCCGGAGGAAGCCCGGCCCGTTCGACTCTGAAAACAATTGTGGTTGAATCTACAGGCCCCATAACCTCTGCAATTTCCATTATTATGCCGCTATCCGTGCACGCCGACCAGGTTTCGGGCATCGGGAAAACAATATCGGGCACCGGGCCGGAACGTTCCAAATAGAAATTCCAGCATGTATCGAGGACATGAGCATCACAATAATCGGGCAAGTCCTCGGCATAAACACACACCGAAATCGTGCAGAGTTCGCCATATGCAATACACATCGAGTCATGCAGTGCCGCAGAGAAACAGTTCACTTCATCTGTAACAACAGTTCCTCCATAAAAGTCATCCTGCACGATAAAGTGGAAAGCCGCGGGGTTTAGACCCGATAGACTGTCATATATGCAGAAGAACATAGAATCGGGGAGAGCTAAGAGCGTAGTATCCGCCGGCGGGAATATATCGAAAACAACCGGAGGAGTGTAATCGAGGTAGAATGTTCTGCAAAGGGGAAGTATCTCAGAGGAAGCGCCGGCATCATCAGACAAAGCGACAAGGCAAACCCTTATCGTATCGCCGTCGAAGTAAGTTCCCACCGGTGGATTGAATATAATGCTATCCGTGGTAACCGTCATCCAGGCATCGGCTTCGGAGTATCCAAGGCCGTTTACTTCAAGTATAACACTTGAAGGATTAACGTCCGCACCAAGATCGTCCCAAAGGTGCATAGTGATAATAGGGGGATCGCAAGCCGACCATGTTTCCTCGTCGGGATATACGAACTCCGCCATAGGAGGCTGGTTAAGATAGAAAACACAGCAATACTCCTCGCAGTTTGGACCGCAGTATGTCGAACTAACTTGGTCGCAGGCATTCACGCAAACCACGGCGGAATCCGCCATATCCAGCCCCATCTGTCTCAAAGTTCCGTGAAGTTCAAGATAACCCGAAGTCGTTGTTCCTGTCCAATCGACAAGTGGAGGTCCTCCACCAAGGGGAAAAGCAGTTCCATTTACCGTGAAATAGAGGCTCAATATATCTATGCCGGCTTCATTGTCTTCGAGGCCAACCTGAATTGTAACGAGCGTGTCGTCAAGTAGTGTGCCGCACATCGGTGTCCAGTCAAGTTCTTCGGGCGGCTCCAAATCAACGCAGAAACTGCAGGCACCGTCCCCAACAACAGGACACCCGCTCCAGTCATCCGCTCTTACCACATGCCAATTTATGCAAGTCCCATGTATCCAGGGGGTTGGAGGAGTGAATGTAAGCCGGCCAACCGTAGTAGATATCGGATCCCAGGTCATATAAGTCGGATATGAATACAGCACACCGTCCACCTTAAGCTGTATGCTATGCGGATTCGTGCCGACATCATCATCCTCGAATTCGATTACGATTTCCTGATATTCACAGGCAGTCCAAACACCGCAGGGGTTAGGAGTTATTGTAGTCGGGAGAGGGCCTGCGCATTGGCAGTCTTCCATATACATACATCCGAATGCAGTATCCGCATAGCCGCCGCCAGAAACCGCGATAGTAAAACAAAGGTCTGCTCCGGAACAAGTCTCATCATAATCGATTTGCCATTGGAAATTGTGGGAAGCCCCCGGGCCTATCGAAGTGCTTATGGGGTTTGATGATAGAACCGATATACATGCGCCGGGATTCAAGAATGCAGTAACTGGATTGATTGTTGAACCAGTAGTATTCGTAACATTGATGAAGATGGCCTCGAAAGTATTAATCAGATCGGCAACATCGTCGAAAATATCCGACCAGCTTGTTGCATATAGATTATACCATTGACCGCCGGATACATGGCAGAAATACTGATACCAGCCAAGATGGCCGGTTCCGCCGTAAGGACTTGCGGGAACCGGAGAGGTGAAGGTTCCGCAGGAAGCATAAACCGAAGTTGGAGAAGCCCAGAAAACAACCGTTCCTGTGGAAGCTATCAAAGAGGCTACTCCGGCATCTGTTTGGGCGGCCGGCATTCCGAAAGTTCCGGTGCCGGGATTACAGTATCCCGTGCAACCGTCGCCAATCTGGCAGTATGAGGCATCTGTAAAACCGATAACGATATGCAAAGCCTCTGGACGCCATTCATAATCGCTGATAGCGTCTGCAATAGCGTCGAGAGATTGCTCCGGACCGTCTGCGCCACCGGAAGCACCGACACCGCCAAGCCAAACGCCCCCCGTAAAAAGGGCGGCGTTATTTGTCATTTGATTGCCCGGTGTTCCGCCATCGAAATCCCAGATGTTTCTACCGTCGGCATATGTTATGCCGCCAAGCATATAGTCATAACCCGCGGCGTCCAATGCCGTAATCAGTCCGCCGATAGCAGATCTCACATTGCTGATAGTGCCGCCCATCGATCCAGATGAATCAATAACAAACACAATATCTACGGCTCCCGTATCCAGACGGCAAGTAACTGTCCACTCGAGGCCGTCCATAGGGGACATAGGGCTCAGCGAAGAGGCGAAGGGGTTCTCTTCGTATCCAACCAGATCGATATCCGGAGGCACTCCCGGTTCGATTTTGACACCGCGCCTGAGATAATCGACACTGGATATCTCAAGGGGGCTCCCCATCGTTATGATCGATAAAGCTAAAAGAAGAGTGATTAAAAACCTTTGCATGTCTCTCATCGAACCTCCAAATATATGAACATAGTTTGAACAAATTCCTTCTTACCAAATCAATATATTACAAAGAAAGCTAATTGCAAGAATTTTGATAAATTTATTTTAACTATGTTTGTATCATTTTCCTTGACAAACAGCTTCAGAATTCGTTTTTTTAAGACATGAAATTTTTTCTAACGATATTAATAATCCCATTTTTTCTCCTTGCCGGCGAAACAGATTCGGCGGAACAATGGGCACCCAAACCCCCATTATCAGCCGGTCTTTCTCTGCTAATTCCCGGAGCCGGGCAGATATATAACCGAAGCTACTGGAAAGCCCCCATCGCAATAGCCCTCGAAGGCTATACAATCTGGGCGGCGTTCGAGGCCAACGGGCGAATGCAGTCCGCCGAAGAACTTGGCCAAACTTTGCCCGAAGGTTCCGCCGAATTCGAAACCGCAAAATCCGACTGGCAAAGAGCACGAGAAAATCGCAATCTGCACATCTGGCTATTCGTCGGCGCTGTATTCTTATCCACCCTGGATGCCTACGTCGATGCCCATTTATACAACTGGACTTCAGAAATGGCCACGCCCGTGGTTTCCGAAGCCCACAATATACAGATATATCCAGTATTGTCAGAAAAGGGCGACATGGGCATTTCCCTGACCATGTCTTTCAACGCCCCCTAAATATAACCTTCCGCCTTGAGTTGCCAATAAAGAGCCGTCCTAACTTCCATCAGAAATGACTTAACGGGATTATCGGCATAGTCCCAATATGTCCACGGCAAATCATGCCATTGTCCGTCTTCATATGTCAGTTCAGTTTCGGCAAAAACCCCGCCGGACAACGGTATCCGCTGAGGATGGTCTTTCAAACTCGCAAGAACAACCTTTGAAAGCCCCACGAACCCCGGGTCGATGTTCACTCTCCGATTGCCGTCCAAAGCGTATTTCCGCTCGACTTCATTCGAAGCCAGCTTCCATGCGGCAAGACGAGTGGGATCCGCAAGAATAGTCGAGGCGAACCACTGTTTGCACAGCCCCGAACCCATTTCATCTTCATAATATCTCGAATAACTTATGTCGATTGATTTCGATACCTTGTCAAAACCCGCGAAAACAAGACCCATTTCGGCCACAGCCTTCTGAAGAACCTCAGAGTCCCTAAAATAAACGGCAATAAAGGGGAGAACAGGCTGATATCGTCTCAATTTAGCCATTGTTTTTACTCAAACAGGCTTTTATACAAATACCACATATAAATTGACCTACGCCCGGTATTTTTGAATATTCCTTTAATTGCTCGTAGCAACTTCTTACATCGCAAGTTTTTATACCTATTGCTTCGACAGGGCAGGACTCGACACATCTCATACAAGACCCACAATCTCTCTCGATTGGAGTGCCGGTCGGCAACTCCATGTCCGTCAATATGGTAGCCCAGCGTATCTGAGCTCCATATTCCTCGGTAACTACTAAACCATGACGCCCCAGCCATCCCAAACCCGCGTTTACTGCTGAATGCCTGTGGGAGAGATGCCCCCTCTGGCAATCCCAGTCCGTTATCACGCTCGCGGGAATCGGAATTGCCAGATAACCGTGGGATTCAATCTCCGTAGCAATTTCAAGAGCGCACCGATCGAGATACCAGTTGACTTGTTGATAGTGATGTTTATATAAAATATTCGGAGAATTTTCAATTGTCTCTAAAACCCCTCGAGATAGGGGATATCCGATAACTACGGCGTGAGTATATCTGTCGAAAGTAGAAATCAGCTCTTCATTAATCGTTTCACGCAGAGGTTCCGCCGGTGAAACTCCCCAGAGAGGCAAGTTAAATCTGCTCTCAATAAGTTTTTCGAGAAGAATTATATTCTTGCAATCCAACTCATTACTCATCGCAATAAAACGACCCTCGTCTGATAATTAAAGCCCCCCTTTTCCGCCCTAACCAAATATACTCCCGAGGGGCAATCTTCCCGAGGCGACCATTTAACAGTTCCGGTTACATCATCTAAGCTTTCAACTACACGCCCGGACACATCGTATATTCTCAAATTAGAGTTAGATGGAGCATCTATCATACAAATAGCATTAAAAGGATTAGGATAACATCTTAAAGACCAATGAGTTGGAATATTATCCTCCGCGATTCCAGTAGTATCGATAGACGCTATCATCGACCGCTGGCTTTCGGAATACTTAGTGGAAGCCGTTATGAAATAATAACTTAACTCCGAATCAGGAAAAACCGTCGCGAAAGTGTCCGCGAGGTTGAGTATGAGTGTTCCGCCGCTGGAATCATAGGGGTCTTCAGTTGCGTAAAGATTGTAAGACAAAGAATCGTAATTAGTTAGCGAAGACCAACTTATTCGGAGTGAATCGCCGTAACTATCAACGGAAATTGTATCCGGTGGCAAAGGATATAGCCATCCGGTTCGAAGCGGATCGTGTCTGCCCATTTTCCATGGCTTCGTCCATGGTTCGCCGTCGCCCACGTATTTAAAAATATGTATCTTCCCGGAACGCCCAACGGCGCATATTTCAACGTGGCCGTCCTTATCAAAGTCTCCGACCGTCGGTGTTGCAAATCCCCATGCCGTATCACTCTGAAATGGGAAGGAATCAATCTCCGCCGCCGGGGCATTGAAACATGCAATACTGCCGTCCACGTTATTGCCGAGGAAAAGCAAATCCGGCCCGCCGTCGTCATCGAAATCATAAACTACCGGGCTGGATTCGAAGTTCCCTATTCCGAGTCCCAAACTCCATGGTGCAGGCGCCGAGGCGTCATCATTCAGAACATAACCTCGGCCGTTAAGGCTTGTTATCACGATTTCCGGCTTGCCGTCTCCGTCGACATCACCTGCCGCCGGAGAACCATATATCCAGCTTCCATAACCCGCGGTTGTGATGGGCCAGCTCGACATCATCTCGCCCGCATTATTCCAAAGCCCAATTTTTCCTCTGCTCGTGCCCATTGTTTCGTGATACCCGCAGGAAATCTCCAAAAAGCCGTCTCCGTTCATATCCAACAGAACAGGAGAACTGTAGCTGAAAGCTTCGTTGGTGTCCAGCTCGATTGGAAAGCCGAAAAGAACATTGCCAGTGCCCTCGAAGGCATAAAGCTTCTGATATCCAACCGCGACAATCTCAACATCGCCGTCGCCGTCAATATCTCCGACCGCCGGAGAACCCGCCGGACCGAATTCGGAATCCACCGCCCGCGGGAAAGTGCCGTATTCACCGCCCGAATAATCCAGAACATGAATATTGTTGCCGCAATGGACGATAATCTCTTTGAAACCATCCCCGTCAAAATCCCAAAGCACAGGCCCGGCGGGCCCCGGCGCGCCGGCAATAGATATGGGAAAAGGCGGCTGAACATCGCCATAGGAATCGATGACATAAAGATCGCCATCAACCGTGAGGACAACGATTTCATCGCCTTCCGAAGTAACATTTCCAAAAGCCGAATGAACAGCCACATTTCCAGTTAACTCTACCGGAAAACCCGAAACGACCGTGCCATCAAGATTATATGCGCGAACATAACTATCCGGCCCAGCTGTGATTACCTCGAGATAGCCGTCCATATCAAGGTCCACGACCAGGGGCGAGGTGAAGACCGCGCCTGTTACCGGTGCAGTTTCGATAGGCCATCCCGGCATCTCCGCCAAAGAAAGGGCGACAGCGGCAGTCAAACAAAGTATCAACAAGACATATCTCTTCATAGTTCCTCCAGATTCAAAAACTAAACATATGGCCAAACGGACATAATTGCAACACCAAAAGATATTTGCTTTTTATCAATAAATATTAATAAATCCCTTGACAAACTCAAAGACGGCTATATATTGCGCGTTTACTATGTTAGAGATGAAGTGTCTCTAAGTCGATAAAAACTGTAACCAGAGCGATATGGGCCAAATAACAATTGCAATCGACGGACCGGCCGGTGCCGGGAAATCCTCTGTATCGAAGGGTGTAGCCGAGCATCTTGGATACACCTATATCGATACCGGAGCCATGTATCGCGCCCTTACCCTCATTTCGATCGAGGAAAAAATTGCCCCGGACGACGGCGCGGCTTTAGCTGATAGGCTCAAAACCCTCGATATCGTCCTCTCCCCGGGAAAAGTCCACCTCGGTGAAAGAGACATCAGCGACGATATCCGCCGTCCGGAAGTCAGTGCCCTCGTATCCGAAGTGTGCGCTCATCCAGAAGTGCGCAGGGAACTCGTTCGAAGACAGCGCGAGATGGCCGTCGGCGGCGGGGTAGTGATGGAGGGACGCGACATAGGCACCGTGGTCTTACCAAATGCCGATCTCAAAATTTATCTCACGGCAAACTCTCGTATCCGTGCAATCCGACGGGCACGGCAGTTGAAACAAGCGGGCATCGAAAGCGATCTCGACCAGCTGGAAAAAGATATAATCCTTCGGGACCATAAGGACAGCACTCGAAAAGACAGCCCATTAAGACAGGCCGACGACGCTATCGTCCACGACGATTCGGACGAAAGCCTCGAAGAATCCATCGAAAGCCTCGTTCGGATTGCAAAAGCCCACGGCGCATGATTTTGATTTAAAACATTTTTAACCAAGGAGAAAGATGTATCAAGAAAAACCAGAGGAACTGAATAATTCCGACGAAGTTCAAGTTCCCGAACCTCAACCGGTCGAAGAAGAAGAAACCGTAGAAGCGGTTACGGAGACCGAAGCTTCGAGCGAACCGGAAACGGCACCGGAAACGGATACCATGCCGGAACCCAAAGAAGAATCCCCCGAGGAAAACGAAGGGGAGGAGACCGCACAAGAAATCGAAGAACCAGAACCCAAAGAAACGAAAGAACAGGCCGAAAAGAAGGATACTTTCTACTATCAGCCCGATTCTTACGAAGATGAAATCGTCCTCTTCTCCGAGGGAGACATCCCCGATGACGACGAAGACATTATGGGTAGCGACTATACCAAAGAAGAACGCCGTGCAATGCTCGAAAGAATGGAAGAGACCATGTCCGAGCTTAAAGACGGCGAACTAATCAAGGGCAAAGTTCTCCGAGTCAACAAAGATGAAGTCGTCGTCGATATCGGTTTCAAATCGGAAGGAATCGTATCCAAAGACGAGTTTACTGAAGAAGTCAAAGAAGGCGATGAAATCGAAGTATTCCTCGAACAGCTCGAAGACGAAAACGGTCAGGTCGTTGTCTCGAAGAGGAAAGCCGATTTCATGCGCGTTTGGAACAATATCAAAGACGCATACGAAGAAGGTTCTCTCGTCGTCGGCGCAATCAGAAGACGCATCAAAGGCGGTATGGTTGTCGATGTCATGGGCGTGGAAGCCTTCCTTCCCGGAAGCCAGATTGCCCTTCGCCAGGTCCCCGATTTCGATGCCCTTCTCGGAAAAGACATGGAATTCCGTGTCATCAAACTCAATAAAGTCCGCAGAAACATCGTTGTCAGCAGACGTGTCGTCCTCGAAGAAGAACGCTCCGAAAGACGTCAGTCATTACTCGGCGAAATCGAGGAAGATCAGGTTCGTAAGGGCGTCGTCAAGAATATCACCGATTTCGGCGTTTTCATCGATCTCGGCGGTCTCGACGGCCTCCTGCACATCACCGATATGTCCTGGACGAGGATAAAGCATCCGTCTGAAGTAGTTAACATCGGCGACGAAATCGATGTCAAAATCCTCAAGTTTGACCGCAAGAAAGAGCGCATCAGCCTCGGAATGAAACAACTCACCGAATCCCCCTGGGAAAAGGTGGACGAGAGATTCCCCGAAGGCTCGAGAATTCGCGGCAAGGTCGTTAACCTCACAAAATACGGCGCATTCGTCGAATTGGAAGAGGGCATCGAAGGCCTCGTTCACGTTTCGGAGATGTCATGGACGAAACACATCAACCATCCCTCCGAAGTGGTCAACCTCGGCGATGAAATCGATGTCATAGTCCTGAATGTCGATAAGGACAACCAGAAAATCTCCCTCGGCGTGAAACAGCTCGAGCCGGATCCCTGGACTCTCCTCTCAACAAAATATCCTCCCGGAAGCAAACTCACCGGCAAAATCCGCAATCTCACCAGTTTCGGCGCCTTCGTCGAAATCGAAGAGGGTATCGACGGCCTAATCCATATCTCGGATATGTCCTGGACAAAAAGGATTATGCACCCCTCAGAGCTTCTTCGCAAAGGACAGGAAGTAGAAGTAGTCGTCCTCAACATCGACGCCGAAAACCGTAGAGTCAGCCTCGGTCTTAAACAAATGGAACGCGACCCATGGCCCGAACTCGAAGGCAGATACTCCCCGGGTCGAGAAACCGAAGGCAGAATCATCCGCATGTCCGACCGCGGCGTTACAGTCAAACTTCCCGATGAAGTGGAGGGATTCGTTCCCGTTACTCAGCTCGGAAAAGAAGTCAACAGACCCCACGACGCCTTCGCGGACGGCGACCTCTTGCCCCTTAAGGTTATCGAGTTCGATAGATTCGAGCATCGTATCGTCCTTAGCGTAAACGCATTCTTCGATACAAAAGAAGAGGGCGATCTCGAAACCTTCCTTTCAAACCACCCGACGAAAACCGTAAGCCTTCGTGAAGCCCTCGGCGAAAAAGCCGCAGGGTTCGACGAATCTCAAAGAGAGCCCGAGGCCGAAGACTATCCAATCCCGGAAGTCCCGCCGGAATACGAGGCAAAAGAAGAGGCTCAGCCGGAAGAAGCAAAGGAAGAGACTCCAGAACCGGAAGAAACTCCAGAAGTTCCTGAAACTGCCGAAGAACTCGAAGCAACCGAGGAAGAGGCTACCGAAGAAGCCCCGGAAGAAAAACCGGTCGCAGAAGAACCCCAGGAAACGGTAGCCGAAGAACCCGCGGTCGAGGAAACAGTTTCCGAAGAACCGGAAGAACCGGTAACCGAGGAGACCGAAGTTGCCGAACCGGAGCCGGAAACCCCCGAAGAGCCTGTCGAAAAAGAAAAGACGGAACTCGAACTGGATCTGGAAACCGAACCGGAACCGGAAGAAAAAACTGAAGAGCCTTCTGAGGAACCGGAAGAAAAACCGGAACCCGCCGAAGAAGAATCCGACGAAGAAAAAGCAACCGAATAAGCCAAAGGTCAATGCTTACGATTGCACATAACAACAGGGTGAGAACCGGACTTGCGATTACTCGCACGGCGGTTCTCGCCCTCTTTTTGTCCATTTTTTCCCTGACGGCGTCCCCTGTTCTCCGCCTCGGATTAGAAGCCAATGCCGGACCGCAGAGTTTCGTTTCCGTTTCAAACGTAGAAGTCAATACAGCGGTGTTCGGAGAACTTTCGCGAGATTATAAATGCCCATACAGGCTTTCCGGAGGAATTCGTTTAGCTTCATTCACTCATGGCGACTTAGGTTATCTTATTGTAGCCCCTGAACTTAATGCATATTACTTCATGTCAATTACTAAGAAAATAGGCGCAACGGCAGGATTAGGTTTTGGTTATTTTGTGTCAAACGCCTACGAAGTGGAGAGCGGTGCATACGGCAGAGTCTCGGCCAGCCTTATCTACAAACCATTGCCAATTATTGACTTAAGACTATCGGCCTATTCGATGCCATTCAAAACGCCATCTCACGAAGAATTCTCCAATTACGGCCTTGGTGTCGGAATATCATATATGTTCGGTTTCCCCGATGACGACCGCGACTGGATAGCAGACGACGCCGATACATGTCCGAATACACCCAAAGGCGCCCGAGTCGATGAATGGGGATGTCCCTTAGATTCCGACGGCGACGGCGTTTACGATGGTTTCGACAAATGCCCGAACACTCCATTCAGAGCATTGATTGATTCGACCGGTTGTCCAACCGACTCCGACGGCGACGGCGTTTACGACGGCATAGACCAATGTCCCGACACTCCCAGCCATATCAATGTTGATTCTACCGGATGTCCAAAAGACAGCGACGGCGACGGAATTCCGGATTATCTCGACGAATGCGAGAACACACCAAAAGGCGCTGTCGTCGATGAAAAGGGATGTCCGCGAGATTCAGACGAAGACGGCGTTTACGACGGAATAGATGAATGCCCCAAAACACCGAGCGGATTTATCGTTGACGAAAGAGGATGTCCCTTCGTTAAACCTGTCGATTCGGAAACTATATCCGATGCTTATGACAACGGCCTTAACCTCAAAGCCCCCGCGGTGCAGAAGCTCGAGAACATCGCCGAAAGACTGCGAGCGCATCCATATCGAAATGTTGAAATCGCGGTGCACACCGATAGCGAAGGAAGCGATACTTACAATATAAACCGCAGTATGCGGGTAGCCGAAAAGGTTAAAGAATTCCTGATGACCAAAGGTGTCCCACCAGAAATAATAACCCTAAAAGGCTACGGAGAACGATATCCCATAGCATCAGACGCCACTGCGGAAGGAAAATCCAAGAACAGGAGAATCGTTTTCGAGCATATCGAATAAGCGAAGCTTAACGAACTTTTGTATTGATTTATCCAATACTCAAGCAGATATTGAATTTAATGATCTGGATATTTAAAGAACATGAGAATGAAAATATTGAGCCAAATGTGAATATGGAGGAATAATGAAACTCGCATCGACGGTTGTTGTTTCTGTCTTGATCTTACTATTTTGCTTCAGCGTAAGTGCTGAAGAAGTCCTTTACAAAATCTCCCTCGGACCGGGGGGAGGTATCTTCAAAACAGGCGGGGTTTACGACTATCTGGCCGTCGGGACTACCTACGGCGGACTTGCCAAATTCGGCATCACAAAGGATCTTGAGATAGGAATACAGGGAGCATACATGTATACCTATCCCGGTGCAAATATCGACTTCTACCCGTTCCTCCTCAGAAATGCCTCTAACGGCAATGTCTATCCGCATACTGCCTTTCACCCCCCGGGGAATCGGTTTCAATATTGCTACGGTTCAGATAATTGCAGTGGCCCTTGGATGGTAATCGACGGCGATACTGTATATACCCGAAGCTATCTGGAAAGATCCCGTTTCTCAATGGAAACTAATTCGGACCTTCCATTCCGACTCGAGTTCATACCCATCGAACTTTTCTTCCAATGGAGAAGTTTCACACAAACTATTTTCAATCCATATCTTCAGTTTGGCGGCGGTTTGATAATGTGGAGCGTCAAAGACGACAACACCAATGAGGTCGTCCAGATTGCAGACGAACGCAACACTTATGACTGGCAGGAAACAAATGACATTGCCGACTATGGCTCCCTTAACTGGAAAGACTACAAAGGAAGGCATTTCCAGGCAATGCTTGGCTTCGGATTCGAAGTATTCCCCGTCGAGCAGGTGGGCATAGATGTAGGCTTCAGAGGCTACTATGCCTTCCTCGACGATTTTGCAACATATACACTGGATTCCCTGGCGGGACTTGCGGAAATTTCGGGAAGGCTCAATTTCTACTACGGCGGTGTCCGCGATTCCGATAAAGATGGCGTTACCGACAAGGACGACCTCTGTCCAGATACTCCCTTCGGCGCTATCGTAGATGAATTTGGGTGCCCCATCGATTCCGACGGCGATGGTGTTTACGATGGTCTCGACCAATGTCCGAACACTCCCATCGGCGCAATTGTCGATGCAGTTGGATGTCCCTCGGACTCCGACGGCGACGGCGTTTACGATGGTATAGACAAATGTCCGAGCACGCCTCCGGGAGTCAAAGTGGATGAAACCGGTTGTCCGGTCGATAGCGATAGCGACGGCGTTCCTGATTATCGCGACAGATGCCCCAACACTCCCCGCGGCGCTCTGGTAGATGCCGACGGATGCCCCTTCGATTCTGACGGCGACGGCGTCTATGATGGTATCGACAAATGTCCCAACACGCCCATCGGACTTCAGGTAAATGAATTCGGTTGTCCGCATACTAAAGCCGACAGCGACGGCGACGGTATTCCGGACGACATCGACCGCTGTCCCGCTACTCCGCGCGGAGTCAAAGTCGATGACGACGGTTGTCCCGTAGATAGCGACGGCGACGGCGTTCCGGACTACGAAGACAAATGTCCGAATACTCCCAAAGGATGTATTGTCGATGCCGAGGGATGCCCCCTCGATGGCGACAACGACGGCGTCTGCGATGGTATCGATAAATGCCCGAACACTCCCGAAGGAACTCAGGTGAACGAGGACGGCTGTCCTATCGCCAAAAAGCTCAAGAAGGGCGAATCAATTCGAGTCAAAGTCTATTTCGATACGGCAAAGTGGAATATCACCCGACAGGCCGAACAGGACCTTCAGGATGCCCTGAGAATCCTAAAAGCATATCCCGAGATGAGAGTCATGATAGAAGGCCACACCGACTCCCGCGGCGACGATTCCTACAATAGAGAGCTCTCAATCAAACGTGCAATCAGCGTCAGAAGCTGGCTTATTAGTCAGGGTATCGAAGGTAGTAGATTGGAGACAATCGGATACGGCGAAACTCGACCCGTCGATACTAACGATACATCCGACGGCAGAGCCAATAACAGACGCATCGAATTCCGCTGTATCGAAAACTGTGCGGACGAAGTAGAAGTAGAGATAGAGGAATAATAGCAAATTGCATAAACCTCTGCTGATAGCTCTAATACTGGTTGTTTCATTGGGGGGGGCTATGCCCCCCTCATACAGAACCAACGGGTCGGCAGATTTTGTGAATCCCGATTCCCTGTCGCCAAATCCTGATGATTTACCCCAATTCCTTCGTCCCGTCGAAGAAGATAGGGAGATAAACTATCTCCGTCTATCTCTTTTCGGAGCAACAGCAATCACTGGAATTGGCGTCTCCATTAGCCGCATGGAATCATGGTGGGGGCACGGGTATGTCCCGTTTCACTTCAAAAAGGACGACTGGAGCGGAGACAATCTCGCACAGACAGATGAGCTTAGCCATTTTATGATTAGCTACAAAGTAGCTCAGGCGGGCACAGGCCTTTCTCGGTGGTCCGGCCTATCGGATAAGACAAGCAGAATAATCGGCGGCAGTATAGCTCTGGGTATTATGACCTGGGTAGAATATCCAATCGACGCTCATAATCCACTTCAAGGGTTCGGCGTTAGTGATATGATAGCTAACTCCTTAGGCGTAGCATTCGCCCTCACCCGCGACAAATGGTTCGACGAGCTTTCTTTCCTCGATATGAAGATTTCAGTCAAGGATTTCGGGGCTGTCAATAACGAGGTAATAGCTCAAACCTTCGCCCAAAATGATGCCTTCATATATTGGCTGACAGCCCGTCCATCCCGAGAATTCCCAGTGCATGTTTCTCTCGGTTTCTCAGCAAATCACGAAAACGAAGAGCGCATTGTTGAGCGGGAAATCTACATTGGTTTTGGAACAAGTCTAAACGAAATCGCAGGCTTCATCGACCCAAAATTATTCCGCAGACTGGACACCCTCAGCTTCTACGAGTTATCCTTCTATTTTCGAATCAACAACTGACATAGATAATTCCAGTCAAATTTCATCCGTAAGCTTTTGCCAAGTTTATGTAAAGCCTTGATTTTTATCTCGCAATAGTTATCTTTAATCCTATGGAAAATGATATTAAACACAAAGCATATATTTCAACTCTCGGTTGTCCAAAGAACGAAGTCGATTCGGAAATCCTTCTCAAAGGCCTACGAGAAAAGGGCTGGGAGCTTGTCAGCCGTCTCGAAGACGCCTCGGTAGCGATAATCAACACCTGCGCCTTCATCGAGCCGGCTCGGGCGGAGAGCATCGAGGAGATTTATTCCCTTGTATCCGATAAGGAGCAGGGATATCTTTCGGCTATCGTCGTAACCGGATGTCTTGCAGAACGTTACGGTGCATTGCTCGCCGAAGAAATCCCGGAAATCGATGTAATAATCGGCAACCGGGATGTCGATGAAATACCCGGCTTAATTCTTGAAGGTCTCCGCTCCAAAGCTCCATTTTACGCCGCCCCCAAAGATTTTTCCCATAGCTGGTATAATTCACCTACCGACCACAGCGAAAAGGGATGGGGCTACATCAAAATCTCCGATGGATGCGACAACCGGTGTAGCTATTGTTCTATACCAATAATAAAGGGCGGCCTTAGAAGCGCGCCCATGGATACCCTGGTGAATCAAGCGCGCCATCTGATCGACCGTGGGGCGCGGGAGTTAATCCTAATCGGCCAGGACACAACGGCATATGGCCACGACAGAAATGAAAATCGTCTGCCAGAGCTTCTTCGGCAAATCTCCAACATCGACGGCGATTTCTGGATACGCCTGCTCTACGCCCATCCAGTCAATCTCAACGACGAGAATATCGAAGCGATAACCCAAACGCCCAAAGTTGCGCCTTATCTCGAAGTCCCTATTCAGCATATATCCGATCCTATTCTTAGCAGAATGGGACGCAAGGTCGATTCTAAAACCATCCGCGACCGAATCGGCAAACTTCGGCAGGCTCGGCCCGATATCGCCCTTCGAACAAGCATGATTGTAGGCTTCCCCGGCGAGACCGAGGACGATTTCGAGGAACTTGCACAGTATATTGACGAAGGCCACTTTATTCACGGCGGAGTATTCAATTACTCTCAGGAGGAGGGCACGCAAGCCGCCCAGTTCGAAGACACGGTGGAAGCTCGGACTTCCGAAATGCGCCGTCAGCTTATCGAGATGATGCTGGACAGCATTCGATTAACTGCCGCTAAGGCTATGCAGGACAAAGTAGTAGAAGTCATAGTCGAGAGGGACGGCACCCGTGAAAATATGCGTTGGGGCAGAACAATCTACGACGCTCCTAAAATCGACCGGACTCTCCGCTTCAAAGGAACTGCAAGGGTAGGAGAAATTGTGAAGGTTCGAATAATCAAAGGGACGGAATTACATTTCCTGGGGGTGCAGGAATGACGAAATACATTATTTTGGTTTTAACGCTCGGAATCGTCTCCTCGATATTGGCTCAGAACTACATGGCGCAGTATAATGACGCAATCGAGCTGATAGAATCCGGCAAAACTGCCGAAGCGCGAGCGATCCTCGAAAAAGTCGCTCAATTTCCGGTAGAAACCGGCCTTCGCGACAACGCCGAATATTGGATTGCGGTGAGCTATTTCGACGAAAAAAAATACGATCTCGCCATCGAACATTACCACAAAGCCCAGTATCAGCCGGATTACAACAAAGCCGCCGCGGCTCAATACGAACTGGCATATGCCAAAGAGCTTTCCGGAGACACAGCCGGCGCGGTTATAGAGTTTCATAAGATAGCCACTTTATATCCGAATTCCGGGTTAACTGAACGTGCCGATAGCTGTATAAATGCCTTAGGCGGCGATTCCTTCGCGGCCAATAAACCCGATTACGGGCCCGGGACACCTTCTAATCCAACATCCCTGGGAACAACAAAACCCTCGAAAAGAGCAACACCGGTTTCCCTCGAAGATGAGCCGCGTCCAGATGCGCCACTGACCGACCCAGAAGAGGATGAGTTTGCGAATGTCCGTCCTGATGCTCCCCTCGACGGCCCTGTTATTGCCACCGAAGGCCCGCTTACAGGTGCTGAACTGCCCGTCGCACGGGCATCGAACAAACCTTCAAAAGTGGCTCAGCCCCTCGAAATGAGTGCAGAGCCGGCTCCCGAGCCTTCAAAAGTCGAAGAAGCACCTCCCAAAGTGGAAGAAGCAACACAACCCGCCGAACCGAAAACGCAAGCCACAGAAGAGACTCCTTCTCCTCAGGATGCAGAAGAAGACGAAGTAATATACGATGACAGCGCTCCGCTGGACGTCGATCCGGCAAAACTGATTCGCCCCGAAGACAAAGCAGGATGGGAATAACGTGAAAAAAATACTACTCGTATCGTTGATAGCAATGGCAATCCTAATCTCCGGATGTTCAAAGAATAGCGCCGTAATAAGGCAGGGATCATCAGCCGGAGACGAACTTTTCAATAAGGGGAAGGAATTCTACGAGGCCGAAGAGTGGAAAAAAGCCATCAAAACCCTCAATGAGTTCACCCTCTCATATCCCTTCCACGAAAACATTGCCGAGGGCAGTTTCCTGTTGGCCGAAAGTTATTTCAACAACGAAGACTACCAGCTCGCGGCCGGAGAATATCGCCGTCTGATTCGCCGATTTTCCGAGAGCGAATACGCGGAGAAAGCGGAACTGATGCTCGCGGAATCTTTCCTCGCTTCCGCGCCCCATATTGCCCTCGAGCAGAACGATGTCGAACGGGCTCTCGAACTTTTCCGCGATTTCATCACGTATCGACCCAAATCCAAATTCATAGATCAGGCCAGAGACGGCATTCAGCGATGCAGAGAAAGGCTTGCCGAAAAGGAATATCGCACCATAGAATTATATTACAAACTCGACAAACCCGAATCCGTAATCCTCTATGCCGATCTTCTCGCCGAGGAATACGACGGCACCAGCTGGGTTCCATCGGCAATGCTGACCAAAGGCAAAGCCCTCTATTATCAGCTTGAACAGATGGACAGGGCGTCCAAGACATTCACCGCCATCATAGAAAACTTTCCCGATACCGATGAAGCCGTCTCAGCCGCCGAATACCTGGAAAAGATAGAGGGGTAAACGATGGCGCGGCGCGGAATCTTTGGTGGAAGCTTCGACCCGCCGCATATGGGCCATCTTATTATCGCTCAGGCGATGGCGAACCACCTCGAATTGGATATTATCACATGGGTGCCCGCGAGAACCCCGCCCCACAAGGATTCCACCAAACTGTCTTCCGCCGAACATCGATATGGAATGACCGAGCTTGCCATATCGGGAAATCCCCTTTTCGAAATCTCCGCCATCGAGATGAACTCCGACCAGCCGCCATGGACGAAATTCTTGCTGGAACGATTCAGGCAGGATTTTCCCGAGGACGAGCTTTATCTAATCATAGGTGGTGATTCCCTCACGGAATTCCACACATGGCGCGATTACCGCGAGCTTTGGCGACTCGCAATAATCGTCGTTGCGAAAAGGCCGGGGGAGGATTTCTCCCGCGTCGATCAAGAGATTCTTGATAACGTTAAAATCGTCGATACGCCCTTAATCGAAATCAGCGCGACAGGAATTAGGCATATGGTAGCCGAGGGAAAATCAATTCGTTATCTGGTTTCGGAGGAAGTCCGAAATTTTATCGAGCAACAACAACTCTATCATGATGCAATTAGTGTAAATTAGTGTAAAAATGCATGTATCTGAATACAAACGAATACAAAAGTGTAAAAATGACTCATAGGGAGGGACAATGAAAGTCGAAGAACTCAAGGGAATTATCGAAGTAGCGCGCGGCGTAAAACCGGCAGATATCATTCTGAAAGGCGCGAAGGTGGTCAACGTCTTTTCGGGCGAAATCGAGAATGGCGACGTAGCAATCCTCGGCGACCGAATAGTCGGAGTCGGCGATTACGAGGGCAAAAAGGAAATCGACCTAGACGGCGGATACCTTGTGCCCGGCCTCATCGATTCCCACGTCCACATCGAATCCAGCATGGTCAGTCCGGTGCAATACGCGAGGGGCGTGCTTCCCTGCGGCACGACTACAGTTTTCGCAGACCCCCACGAAATCACCAATGTGATGGGCATCGAAGGTTTCGAGCTGATGCTCAAAATGTCCGAGGGAATCCCCCTCAAAGTCTTCCTTAACGTCCCCTCTTGCGTCCCCGCGACCCATATGGAGACCTCCGGCGCTTGCCTCGAAGCCGATGCCATTGCGAAACTCCTTCGCGAAGAGCGCGTCTCCGGCCTCGCCGAGATGATGAACTACCCAGGAGTCCTGTTCGCCGTGCCCGATGTCCTGGCGAAACTCGAAGCCGCCGAAGGCCGTATAATCGACGGCCACGCGCCCGGGCTCACCGGAAAAGACCTCGACGCCTACGTATCCGCCGGCGTAATGTCCGACCATGAATGCACCGAGCCAAAGGAAGCGCTGGAAAAACTTTCCACCGGCATGCACATCATGATTCGCGAGGGCACCGGCGCGCGCAACCTCGACGCCCTTCTGCCTATGGTTACAACCGCCAACGAGCGCAGAATCATGTTCGCCTCCGACGACCTTCACCCGCCGGAGCTTCTCAACCGCGGCCATATCAACTACATGGTGCGCCGCGCGATGAAATACGGCAGAGAGCCGGTTTCCGCTATTCGCATGGGAAGTTTGAACGCCGCGGAGTATTTTCGCAAATGGAACCTCGGTGCCATCGCCCCGGGATACATAGCAGACATCGTTTGGATGCCCGATCTCAAAAAGTTCGAGCCGCAGATTGTGTGGGCGAACGGCCGAATGGTCGTCGATGGTGGCGAAATCATCGAAGCCGATTGGATGGAGGCATCCACAACCTGCCGGAACACCATGAACCCCGCGCCATTCACCGCGAAGGATTTTCAGGTGAAAGCGGGGGAAGGCGCGCGCGCTCACCTCATAGGTCTTGTCAAAGACCAGATTGTTACGGAAAACCTAATCGAAGAACTGAAGGTCGAAAAGGGACTTGCCGTCGCCGATGTCGAGCGGGACATCCTCAAGATATGCGTCATCGAGCGGCACAAAGCGACGGGTAATATCGGAATAGGTTTCGTGAAAGGGTTCGGACTGCAGAAGGGCGCACTGGCAAGTTCCGTCGGCCACGATGCCCATAACCTTATAGTAGTCGGCACCAACGACGCTGACATGGAACTCGCGGCAAAACACGTCGTATCGACGCGCGGAGGTTTCGCGGCGGCCTCAGAGGGCAAAATCCTCGGCTCGCTGGAACTTCCCATCGCCGGCCTGATGTCCTATGACACCATCGAGGACGTCGATCTGCAAATCACCGGCCTCAAACACATATCGAAAAAGATGGGTTGCAGAATCGAAGACCCCTTCATGCTCCTCGGCTTCCTCGCCCTCGAAGTCATTCCGCACCTGAAACTGACCGACATGGGCATCGTCGATGTCGATAAATTCGAGATAATCAAACTTATGGTTTAGGAGACGAAGATGAAAAGTGGTTTCGCGCTGTCAATAATCGGCCTTCTTGCGGTGGCAATCGTCGTCGCATTCGGCGCGGAGGACAGCGCGATTCGCGAGGCAGGGGAGACCAGCTACCACTACACCTTCCAAATCGATTCGTCATATACGCCGTGGAGCTATTCATTCCCGGCTTCGGACAGCATCTTGATTCCCGCCGCCATGTCTGACGACGGCTCGACTGTTGTTTTTGCATCCTATTACAGCAATAGTAGCTATGAGAGTTATCACAAAGATTTCTACGTTTTCGCGGCGGGAACGCTGGCTTTAAAAATCGAAGAGGTCCACCGAATTAACGTTAATCATGGCGGCGATAAGGTAATTGTTGACCCAGAGCCGGGTTGGCTTTATACAGATTACGATCCCTACGCCCCACCACCGGAGGACTATTGTCTTTCGCTGGATGGCGATACGCTATGGAGCGGATACATTCTCGATTGCATAGCGACTTCAGAATTAGTGTGGTCATCCGATGATAACTATTTCGCAGCTTTCTACGGATTTGGGATTCTCGACCGAATGCCGTTTCATTACTTCAACTGGTCTGATATCTCAGAAGATTGTTGTTCTGGTCCCTTCTTGAGATTATTCGATTCGCAGGGAAATGGATTGGACACACTTCGCTTTAGCAGACCTGCACCTGAAAATGAGTTTTACTTTGGTAGCTTCAAAGAGGACTTCTCAGGCTTTCTCGGCTATCTCTCTTTCTCGCTTTGGCCGCGACGCTCACCAATCACAGACCACGATACTGTCGAAGTATATCGAATATCTGACGGTTCAATAGACTTGATCAGCAGTTTTGCCAGCCCATTTGTGTTTCCTGCCTGGGATCCGGTGGGTACCCCAACTTGCGTCCATGCAAAATGGGCTGGGTTCGATAATCGAATCTATATGAGCTGGGGTTGGTCGAACGTGAAAGACCCCTTTGATTATGAATACGCCATGCAATTCTATTGTCTGGACACCCTCGGAAACATAATCTGGAGCGACGTCGATACTTCAACTATGAGCGGCAAGCTATACTCGAAATCAGGGAAATACCTCGCAGAATACGACCGTATTAACAAAAATAACCCATCGGGGGTAATTTTCCGGGAAACGGCAACTAACGAGATCCTATTCGAGAAATACTATATGGATGACGATTTGAAGGGCGTCGAAATACTGGAGCACCGCGAAACCGGACATGCACTTGTTCAGATAACGAAACAAAATGGCAGCACGGCTCTTTATTATCCGGATGGTTCCCCTAAGGATTTCAGTTTAATGGGTATCGCACCATTCGATGATTACAACTTCGGCTACAAAGTCGAAGGCAACACGCTAACTTTCTACAAGGTCAGGTGGTAAGAATGCCCTCCACACCCTTCGCCCTGGAAGTCATCCCGCACCTGAAGCTTACCGACATGGGCCTCGTCGATGTCGATAAATTCGAGATAATCAAACTTATGGTTTAGGAGACGAAGATGAAAAGTGGTTTCGCGCTGTCAATAATCGGCCTTCTTGCGGTGGCAATCGTCGTCGCATTCGGCGCGGAGGACAGCGCGATTCGCGAGGCAGGGGAGACCAGCTACCACTACACCTTCCAAATCGATTCGTCATATACGCCGTGGAGCTGGACATTTCCTGATGGCGACAAGTTTATTAGCGATAGAAGCATATCCGACGATGGCTCTACCGTAGTCGTCGAAGCTATAAAAAGCTACCGCGATGATTATCACGATTTCTACATCTTCTCTGACGGAGAATTAACAGCCGTTTTCGACAGCGTCCACGACGTTACCACCAATCGTTCCGGTGATAAGCTGATAGTAGCGAAAGAACCGATCACGTGTTGTTTTAACTATCCTTCTTCGGTGGATTGCTATGATCTATATGGTAACCACCTCTGGGGGCCTGTGCTTTTTTCGGAGCAACCGGTGTGGTCATCGGACGACCAGTTTGTAGGTATGTTTTCCGGTATGAGCTTTCTCAATGCCATGCCGGCTTTTTTCTGGGATTTAATAAATATTAGTGATTGGCTTGACCCACAATTTGTAGAAACTCAATTCGGCGCTAAAATGTATTCTTCAACTGGCATAGAAAAAGACTCAGAAAACATAAACTGGGGAGATGTTCCATACTTCGATTTGGGAAGCTTTCGTAATGATCTAGGGGGTTATCTAAGTTATCACCTTCGGTGGGAACCAGGTAGTGGCGGAATAACAGGATTTGAAAATCCATCTGATGATACTCTCAAGATATTTAATGTATCCGGCGGAGACTTTGTCTTAGTAAATGAGGTAGTTCCATTTGAAGTTCCCGATTCATACGAAGTAGGTAGCGTGACTTGTCCAACAATAAACTGGGCTTCCTTCGATCACAAAATTTACGGTGTCTGGGGAGTGTCATCTGATCCCTTAGGTGGTGTTGAAGAGTGGCTCTTTCTTAAACAATATGTCTGTTTCGACAGCACAGGCAACTTGCTTTGGCGACAATATGACACCAACCGCGCCCATGCCCATTATTACTCCGAATCAGGGCGATACTTAATCGAGACGAAAGTGGGAAATAACGGGCTAATCATATTGCGACGAACCGAAGATAACGAAATCCTTTTCCAGATGGATTATCCCGATGCTGGAGGGCTTTTATTGGCTGATATTAACGAGCATCCCGAGACAGGCAATGCTTTCGTTGTGGCTGTAGATAAAAGCGGAAATAGCGTGATATTATATCCAGATGGGACTTTGGCCGACTTCGACATGTTAGGGCTAAGACTATGCAATAATCCGGATTTTGCAATGCAAAAAGACGGTGCAAATATCACCTTCTACAAGGTGAGGTGGTAAAAATGCCTCCCACGCCGTTCGCCCTCGAAGTCATCCCGCACCTGAAACTTACGGACATGGGCCTCGTCGATGTCGATAAATTCGAGATAATCAAACTAATTGTTTAGGAGACGAAGATGAAAAGAATAATTGTAGTATTAATCTGTGTTTCGCTGATTTTCCTGATGGGATGCGATGAATTGGCAAAAGACCTCACCTCGACCATCTCCGGCACGGTTTATGACGACGGCGAGATTGTCCCCAACGCCCTCGTGTTCCTCCTTTCGCCGGGAGACACAATAACCGCAGGCCTTTCCCTCTCCAACGCTACTGTCGGCAAGGCGGACGGCACATACATTTTGGTCGATGTCATAACCGGCGACCACATAGTCTGCGCTGTGAAAGATGTCAACGGCAACCTCACCGTGGACGCCGGAGTGGATTTAGTCGGCTACCACGGCGAAGTGGACACGACCCTCGGCATCTCGATTCCGCAAGCGGTAACCCTCGAATCCGACGGCGACGACCTCGAAAACATCGACATCGACGAGATGTTCGTCCTGCCGGGGGGAGAGGCATAACACCTCAAAACCCCCTTTAATGCAATCGGTTTCAAACTAATTGCGGCATGTCACTCTCTGAAAGTAACTTATCTCTCCATGGGTAGAACTGGCTCTGAGTGATTTGGTGATGATTACAGACCTCGGCAAGGTTAGCCTCATCTCTAATGCCTTTCCTACAGTCCCCACGGGCCACTACGATCTTGAATTTCTCTTTGCTTGACCAGAAAAGCTTATTCATTCTCTCTGCTCTTCAGGTTAAAATTCTCGTTCTACTCTCAATCTAACCATTTTTCCCAAAATGGGAGCAGTATAGTAGTTTTTCTTTGGTTTCAATTCACGCGCCCGTGATGGGCGATTGATGAAAAACTTTTATTTAATTAAAACGGGTTTTCCACCTGGAGTTTCGACAGTTATTGAATCTACCTCGAAGAATCCTGCTGTGCGTCTTTTTTTGTTAATCTCTTTCAATAGCAACTTTAGGTAATTCTTGAGCCATTTAGCGTCATTGCCGGCGTAGAGTTCGATTTTCCAGTTCCTGGCCTTTTCTCCGCGTTGGCCTATCACAACTGATGCTACAGCCGAGCATTTGAAGAAGATATTGATAGCTCTTCGGATCTTTCGTTCCCAATCTTTGGGACTAGAGAAATCCCAGGGTTGGATAAATTTTGGGTATTCCATTTCTTCTATCGGAGAAGATAAGTTGGTTCGATTGTATCGGAAATTCAACTCGTTTATCCCCTTGTGGTTATTGCATGTTCTGCAGAGGGTCTGCAGATTTTCGATATCGTTATTACCACCATAATATTTCGGTGCAATGTGGTCTATTTCAAGATATCTTTTGTTATCCTCGCCACAACAAAGACAACGATAGCTATCTCGGGCTTTAACCTGCGCCTTAAGCTCTTCGCTGGGTTCTAAGTTATTAGACCGTTCAATCAAATCAATATGAATTGGAGGTTCATTGATTGATCCACATGCTAACTTATTGATTACAGCATCGACTTGAGTTTTGAACTGCAGATAGCTTGGGTAAAAAGTTCTCCAGAATCTGTCAGCTCGGTTATACTCAGAATTGAGAAAAGTTTCCTCCTCGCTTCGCTTCAAATCCTGATTGAGAATTTCTTCGGCGACTTTATCTAAATCGTGATTATCCCTCTCCTCAAAGGCGAAGAATTGAGGTTCTTTGTGATATTGGGCGATATGGCGAGTAATGGAATAAAGGTTGCGTTCGAGGTTACTGGTGGAGAGCCTTTCAATATCCTGGAAATATTTCTCTTTCCAGTGATTGACAATTTCGATTTCTTGAGGATCAAAAACAGTATCCTCAAACGAAGAAAGCTGTTCTATGCTTTTAAACCTATCCTTTATAAATGTCTTGTATGCATCAATTTCATTGTCGAAGACCATGATGAGATCGGATGCTGGTTCAACATCGTCTCCTTCAGCAACCTCTTCAAATCGAACACGATACCAACCGACAGGCATAAGGGATAAATATGGGCCGACGGAAATATTTGCACCGGAATCCATCTGACGAGATAGACGCCTGAGCAATTCAATGGATATGAATTGAACAAGACCTCTTTTTCCGATTTCAATATCAGTCTCTTCAATTTCGCCGAAAGAAACTTCCCAACCCGCCCAATTCACTAAGCCTTGCCAGTTATCGATGAAAGTAACAATATTCGCGGTGTCCTTGCCGCCGACCTTCGGCCCTCGCAGTGCCCTTCCGACCATCTGGGTGAAAAGTATCTCGCTTCTGGTTTGCCTTGTTAAAAATACTGTCTTAACATCGGGGACATCGGTGCCTTCGGTCAACATACGGATATTCAGCAAGACTTTTAACTCATTATCCTTAAATGCGTTAAGGACTTTAGCATTATGATCCCGCGGCTGTCGATTGCGTTCGTCCGAGGTTCCGCCGCGTTCGGTTTGCGAATAGATAGCGCCAGCCTTAATTCCTCTTTTGTTCAGAGCTTCTGAGATATATTCGCACTGTGGCCATCTGTCCGCAAAGATAATTGTTTTGCCGTAATCATTTTGATTTTCAATGTAAGCACTTACAATATAGTCGTTGCGCTTTTTGTTGGTAGCAAGTGTGGACACTATTTCCTCGGGTATATCTCTATTTGTTCTCACCCATTCCCTGAATCTCTTTTCGTCAATTTCGGGGGCGAAATCAGTATTGATAGGTTCTTTGAAAACTGGCTTTGCAAGTATGCCATCCGCCATTAATTTCTGAGCGAGCGCTTGATGAACAATCCCCTGAGGATAAATCCTCCACAGGTGTCCGCGTTTTCTTTCATCAGTGTAGGTCGGTGTTGCAGTCAAACCGAGAAAATACATTTCTGGATAGTCTTCACGCAAATCGAGCATAAAACGCCTGTTGCCGTCGGCGGGGGTGTGATGTGCCTCGTCGAAGACTACGACTAAATTGCCCTTCGCGGATTTCAGAAAATCGCGGAGTTTGGTATGCTTTGGGTCTGCATATGCGCGTTTAATCGACTGCCAAGTGGAAATGACGATATCGTCATCTTTTGATATCTGATGAACCCGCGAATGTCCCTCTGTCCCCGAAACGACGCGGATTCTAAGGCTGTTGCGTCCATGGATTTGGCCGACTTCATACCCTTTTTCGTTCGTTATTGGCACGAATGCAAAGAAGGCCTGTTCAAGCAAATGGTGAGTATGTGCCATCCAGAGCACCTTATAGCCTTGGTCGAGGGGGCCTGTGCAAAGAAAACGAACTGCAGTAAAAGTCTTCCCCGCACCTGTCGGAAGTGTTAAAATCCCCCCACGCGGAGGCTTTGTTTTACCGAACCAGTCGGAAAGTTTCTTCAAAGCGTCTGTTTGATGTGCAAATGGAGACATCCTCGACGGCTGTTTACGGGCTTTTCGAAGGTCAATTTCTGCATAGAAAGAATTAGCGGCATCAATATACATTATTGCTCCTATTGTTTTTATTCGCAAGAAGATAACTCCGTAGAAGAAAAAACCTAATGATTTTATTTAGAGTTTAGAACTTTTCAGTTTTTCCTCTTCTTTATGAAGTCTTGAGAATGCCATCTTGCCCAAAAGTCTTGTTTCAACCCACGCGCCCGTGATGGGCGCG
>NPID01001793.1_pt2 | contig 58659 bp, 59 predicted proteins | sample 8637491 | NCBI WGS metagenome assembly NPID01 (sample SAMN07420843, study PRJNA396082) | bioreactor metagenome | isolation source: sample BA6 brine-fed electro-methanogenic bioreactor BA | place: Japan: Kochi | collected 2016-06-14 | reverse complement strand
ATTAAATTCCTACTTGTGATATGGCTCGTTGTAGCATTTTTAGTTGTACTTGATATTCTTTTCATCGAATGTTATAAATCGCTAACTAAAACGAATACAAATCCATAAAAACTCAAATTTCTGTATCTTCATTACAGTTTTAAATTTCGCTATTCTATGTATCCCCATTCAACTTGGTGATCATCTATCCAATAATCACTCCACCCAGCAGGTTTTTCTGATGCCTCTACATAAATCATACACATATTAGAGTTATCTTCGAAGGCATTGCTTTCGATTTCTTCTACGCTTATAGGTATGATTATTTCTCGAAAGAAAGCACCGTAGAATGCCTTCTCTTCAATCTTCTTAAGATGACTATCCTGAGTAAATATAAAATTTAAAATAATAGAATAACCAAAGCTGCGATAGCCAATTTCCTTTATACTTACAGATATTTCAAGGCTATTGATCTCTGCATTCAAAAAAGCGCCTTCATAAATCTTTGTTACTGGTTTTTCATCTATTTCAGATGCAATCTGTAAGTCAGGATATGTTTCATCTGTTTTATATCCTACTACACTTACTTCTTCTTCTCCTATCATATAAATGATTGAATTACTAATTATAATATCTAGAATAATCGGCATGTAATGTGCAATATCTTCTACTTTGAATCTGTCTTCTATTAATTCCGACTCAAAAACAGATTCATTGTTCATTAGCGTCACCAAGTATTCATCTTGTGTCTGTTTTGTTTCAAGTAGATCGGCCTTGGTAGATAAAATACAATCATCTAATGTCAAACTTGAATCTATGATATCTAATGTACTGTAACTTTCAATATATCTCTCACCCAGAAACATAATATCACTGTAATTGTAACTGTATCGATGAATCTTATTAACAGACTCTTCGTCAAAGGTAATTATTATATAAAAAGAATAAGCTGTTCGTTCATCACCTATATAGAATCTATCATGATATTCTCCTAAATGCTTATTGTATGTATAGATCCCTAAAATAATAATTTCATCAACAGAATCAATATCTAGCGCATCATTCCAGAAGGCTGAAATTAAGTATTTTTCCCAAATGGATTCCAATAGATATCCATAGTCCAAATCAACTGATTGTTCTTCTGTAGTAGCCGCTTCACTACTTTTGGGGTTATTAGTTTTGGTAGTTATTACATTGTTTTCTAGGCAACCAAACATACTAAATACTAAAATAAATATAATTGATAAAGCCATTAATTTCTTCATATAAAAATTTTTCTCCTCAGCATGTAATAATGCATCAATTTATAATGTCTTCTCTATTCTATCACAAATAATGTTAAAATATTTTTCATATTCTTAAATGTTTTTCACACCAAACAAAAAACCCTTACAGGGCTTTATCATGCTTTTTGTATCACACTTGTAATCATTTGTGATACGGCTCATTATTAATTATTCTAAAAGAGCGATATACCTGTTCTAAAAGTATCAACCTCATCAATTGATGAGGAAAAGTCATCTTAGAAAACGATAACTTCATATCAGATTTTAAACTAACACTCTCATGTAAACCTAAAGATCCACCAATAATAAAACAGATATTAGAGTTACTATAGGTCATAATATTCTTAATCTTTTCCGAAAGTTCTTCACTAGAAAAAGATTCTCCTTCAATAGCTAAAGATATTACATACTCGTTATCGATTTTATTAATAATTCGTTCCGCTTCTTTTTGCATAATAATCTCTTGATCTTTTAAAGAAATATTTTCAGGGCATTTCTCATCTGGCAGTTCAATCATATCAAGTTTAACATATCTTGATAGTCTTTTACTATATTCTTTAATTCCATCAATCAAGTACTTTTCTTTTATTTTACCGACTGATATTATTTTAATTTTCATTTTTTCCTCGATATTCTTCATCTAAGATAGCATAAAACTCTTCATCCCACCAAACATCATTAGCTTTATAATAGATACATTTCTTAAACAAGCCTTCTAGACGCATATTCAGTTTTCGACAAATTGCTTTAGATGGTAAATTCTCTGGTTGACAAGTAGCTATAATCCGATGAGCTTTTAATTTGTTAAAAGCATAATCAACCATTAATTGAGCAGCTTCTGTAACATATCCTTTATTTTGATACTCTTTATTAATAACCCAACCAATCTCATATGTATCTTTACTAAACCAAGGATGAAAATCTAAATGTCCTATTGTTTTCATATTAAACTTCATTACAATTGCATAATGCTCTTGATTTCCATCAGGATTCAATAAATCCATAACTTTTCTTTTATTATATGGTCCTTCCACAAAAAACCTCATTGTTTCTTGATTACTCATATATTCTAATACATCGTTAAAATCATACGTTTTTAATTTTCTTAAAAACAGATTTTTTGATTCTAATTTTATCAACATAAATTAATTCTCCAATTATAACTTTTTCGCTCTTGGATGAGCGTTATTATATTCTTCTTGTAACTTCTCTTTCGATACCTTTGTATATATCTGGGTAGTAGATAAACTGACATGACCCAATAACTCCTGTACAATCCTTAAATCAACACCATTATTTAATAAATGAGTGGCGAATGAATGCCTAAATGAATGAGGTGATACTTTAAGAGTAGATGCTTGTTTTTCAATTTCTCTTTTTAAAATATCTCTTACTCCTCTATCGGATAGTTGATTGCCTCGGTGATTTAAAAACATATAATTGCTAGGAACTTCACTTTTAATTTTAAGTGCAGGGCGATGTTTTAACAAATAGATCTTAACTGACTGTATTGCGAGATTATGTACTGGTACAACTCTTTGAACCGAACCCTTTCCATGAACTATAATCTCTTGTTTTATAAAATCAATATCATTGATTTTGATATGAACTAACTCAGAAACCCGAAGTCCACAACCATATAGCAGTTCAAATATTGTTTTGTTGCGAAACCCAATATCTGTATCCGAATTAATACCATTTAAGAAGTCAATCATCTCATCTTCGTAAATAAACTTTGGCAATCTCTTTTCCACCTTAGGTAATACAACATTTTTAAAGGGATTATCCCTTACTTGTTTTTCTTCTAACAAATAATCATATAAAGTCTTTACACTGCTGATTTTTCTTCTAATCGATTTAGGATTGTATTGATTATGTAAATAGGATATATAAAATTTAGCAATTCGATTAGTACAATATTGCAGTTCTCCTAAATCTTCATTCTTTAAAAATCCTACAAGCGAAGAAATATCATTTAAATAAGAAATAACAGTATTTTGAGAATACTGTTTTTCATTAACTAAATAATCATGATATAAGTCAATTATCTCTTGATTAGTCAATATTACCACCTATAATAAACTCATTAATTTTTTCTAAAGCCCTTTTTACATATAATTCTTTTCGTTCATTCTTCCGATGTGAAAATTCCAAATCCGGAAAGATTCCAAAATTTGTATTCATCGGTTGAAAATCTTCTTTTCTAACATTAGCTATATAAAAAGCTTGTGAACCAATAGCTGATTCTTTCGGAAATTCAACGAACTCTTTTCCTCTTATTAGTCTAGACATGTTTATCCCTGCAACCAATCCGGAAGCAATAGATTCGACATACCCTTCCACTCCACTTACCTGTCCAGCAAAGAAAACATTCTTTTTTATCTTGGATTGATAAGACGAATTAATAGCACTTGGTGCATTTATAAAAGTGTTTCTATGCATAATTCCATAACGTAGAATATTTGCATTTTCTAAACCAGGAATCATTCTGATAATGCGTTTTTGTTCTGAAAAAGTTAGATGAGTCTGAAATCCTACGATATTATACATACTTTTTCTTAAATCATCTTGTCTAAGTTGAACAACTGCGAAAGGTCTTTTTTCTTTTTCTTTTTCAAGCCCTACTGGTTTCATCGGTCCATAAAGTAATGTTTGATAACCTCGCTTAGCCATTTCTTCAAAAGGCATACAACCCTCAAACACTTTAAGTTCAAAGTCTTTTTGAGGAACAGTCTTGGCATGTATTAATTCATTATACCAAAGATCATATTCCTCTTTTGTCATAGGACAATTAATGTAATCAGCTGTACCTTTATCATACCTACTCTTAAAATATGCTTTATTCATATCAATAGAATCGAACTCAATAATCGGAGCGATTGCATCATAGAAATATAACATATCTTCACCGATAAACCTTTTAATATCATCTACTAAACAAGGACTTGTTAAAGGGCCACTAGCGATGATTGTATATCCATCAGGAATATGACATACTTCTTCATCTATAAAGTTAATACAATCCATCTTTTTTAAGGTTTCTGTTATCTCTTTTGCGAACACTTCCCGATCGACCGCAAGAGCACTGCCTGCAGGAACTTGACATTTATCTGCCGTTTTGATTAGCAGTGAATCTAATAACCTTAATTCCTCTTTCATTAAACCAGCCGCATTCTTCCTATCATTTGACCTAAAGGAGTTTGAACAAACCAATTCGGCTAAATAATCGAGGTTTTGAGCGGGGTTTTTCTTTAATCTCTTTGATTCGAATAGATTCACTGTAATTCCTCTTTTAGCGAGTTGATAAGCTGCTTCACTTCCAGCTAATCCCCCACCCACAATACTTACTTCTTTAAGCAATTCCAAACACATCCTCTATGGGTAAAAACCCTTTTTACAAAAGGTTTCACTTCTTGATTTTAATGATTACCGGCTCATGAACTAGTTTCATATATCCATCAGTGATTTTAACTGATTTCTTGTTTAGATAATTTCGGTAAGACCCATCTTTTACATTCACTTTAACTTTGCCTTCTACTAGACCAACATTGAATACTCCGTGAATTTCTTCTTGATCATTTACAAAACTTTGATAAGCTACTCCATCAACCTCAGGAATATGAACATTATAAATACCACTAGCGAAGATTTTTCTTTTTTTAATCTTAGATAAACTAATTATGAAATCACTAATATCTTCATTTTTAGGAAAAAGATCTTTGTCAAACAAACTTGGTCTTAAATCCGTGGTGAATTCTTGTCCCATATATAGCATACAAGCACCTTTTTGTAAAAACATAAAAGCAATCCAGTTCTTGATTTTCGCTAAATTATTATCTACTCTTTTAGCAATTCTTTCCATATCATGGTTTTCCAAATTATGCATTTTGACATAATTTGCTGGATAAATCTCATCTTGACGCTTTAATCCTTCTAAATATGGTTTAAGTGTTGTCTTTCCTTCTAAATACTCTCTTAAATATGGCTCAATATCATAGTCATAAGCCATATCAAAAGCTTGATATATTTCTGATTCAGATGAGCATTCAATTCCTTGGTCTCTCATGGATTTACAATGTTCTCCATGCACAGATTCACTTAACCACATAAAACGAGGATTAACTTTTCTAACCTGTTTTCTCGCTAACTTCCAAAAATCTAAAGGCACCATACTAGCTACATCACATCTATACCCATCTACACCCATTCTAGCATACTCTACTAAAACATTTAATAAGTCAAACCAAAGAGCTTTGTCTCTCGTGTAGTCAAGATCATAAACATCCCACCATTCACCCACTCTATTTGCTGGTTCACCTGATTCGTTGTGATAAAACCATTCTGGATGTTCTTGTAATAAAACAGAATCTCTTGATGTATGATTAAAGACTATATCCATCATAATTCTCATCTTTCTCTGATGAACTTCAAAAATCAGCTTTTTAAAACCATCTAAGCCGCCAAGTTCTTCTCTAACCTTACGGTAGTCTTTAATTGAGTAGGGACAGCCTAGGCTTCCTTTCTTATTTTTTTCGCCAATTGGATGAATTGGTAGTAAATATACTACATCCACTCCTAAACTCTTGATTCGGTCTAGATCATCTATAACCGCTTGAAAATCCCCTGCTTCACTGAAATTTCTCACGTAAATTTGATATATTACTAGGTTTCTCAATTTGATATTTGTTTTTCTCATATAAATCCTCCTTGATTTACAAACATAGTACCACCTTACAGTTTACTATATTTAGGTGATTTTGTCTATTATCCTCTAATACTATTTAAAAGGTAATAAGATTTTACAACGATAATTTGACATTATATAACAATATTAATGATTTAGAGTAAAAATAACCTTATTTTAATCAAAAGACTTTTAAAATTAGGAAAAAATAGGTATAATTTACATATCAAACAAAGGATGTGATTTAATGGCAACTATTAAAGATGTAGCGAAAAAAGCTCACGTGAGTGTTGCGACAGTTTCAAGAGTTATCAATCAAAAAGGTTATGTTAATGAAGAAACTAAAAGACTAGTGCTAAACGCAATTGAAGAACTCAATTACGTACCTAATGAATTAGCAAGATCACTTTTTCAAAAAAAATCACATATAGTAGCGGTAATAGTACCGCATTTAACTTCGTATTATTTTTCTGACTTACTGGACATAATTGAAGAAGAAACCATCAACGAAAACTACCGATTAATGGTATGTAATTCCAAAGATGATCCAGAAAAAGAAAGTAAATACCTAAAAATTTTTGAACAATATAATATCGATGGGTTAATCCTAATTTCTAATACTCACAGAATTAACGACTACCAATTGCTCGGAATACCAATTATTGAAATTGATCATCAGCTTAGTGACGATATTCCATCAATAACTTCAAATAATTACCAAGGTGGTTTTTTAGCAGCGGAAAAATTAGTACATTCTGGTTGTAAGAAGATTCTTCACTTTCGGGGTCCTTCTGACTTAATGACAGTTCAAGAAAGAACAAAAGGTTTTCAATCCGTGCTTAAAGACAAGGAGATTCCGAGCCAAAGTTTTGATTTAGACTTCTTAACTCCAGATCCCTTAGACATCGAAGATAAGATCAATGCTAATCTTGACGCTGATGGAATATTCTGTGACTCAGATATTATCGCAATGTTGGTAATTCAATCTCTAAAAAAAGCTAATAAAAAGATTCCAGAAGATGTTCAAGTAATCGGTTTTGATAATATCAAACTGGCTAGTATGTTAGAACCAAAGATAACCACTATAGCTCAATCAACAAAAAAAATCGCTAAAGCAGCAGTAAGTTCAATCATGAAACTAATTAATAATGAAGACTTAGATTTTTTCCACCAAACCATTGATGTTGAACTTATTGAAAGAAACACGACAAAATAAATTGCTCCAAAAGGAGGAGACGATTGAAAGTATTATTTATAGGAGGTACTGGTTTAATATCCACCGCAGTTACTAATTTAGCAATTGAGAGAGGAATAGACCTATATTTATTAAACCGTGGTAATAACAATTCAAGTTTGCCAAAAAAAGTAAATTTAATCACTTGTGACATCAATCATTTATCGCAAGTTAAGGAAGCCTTGACTAATCACCATTTTGATTGTGTTGTAGATTGGATTGCTTTCACCGTTGATCAAGTAAAAAGAGATTACGAGTTATTTAAAGGCCATACCAAGCAGTATGTCTTTATCAGTAGTGCCTCAGCGTATCAAAAGCCATTACCTAAACTTCCTATAACTGAGGATATACCTTTAGAAAATCCTTATTGGCAATATAGCCAAAACAAAAAATACTGCGAAGAATATCTTTTAGGTCTAAGTGATCCTAATTTCAATGTAACAGTTATCAGGCCCTCTCATACCTATAATGATATTCAATTAGTATTCCAGTTATCACCTTGGAAGTATCCTTTTACCATTCTTAAAAGAATGATTGAAAAGCAACCAATTATCTTACCAGATAATGGACAATCACTTTGGACTTTAACCTATAATTACGATTTCGCTTCAGCTTTCCTTGATATATTAGGCAATGCACAAGCCTTTAACGACTTCTATCATTTAACTTCTGATAAAGTCTATACCTGGAATCAAATAACTAATTTTATCTATCAGGCCCTCGGTGTTGAACCAAATATCATCTATATACCTCATCAACAAGTTTTGGAATATTTCCCAAATCTAAAAGGGGAACTATATGGTGATAAGCTTGGAAGTGCAGTATTTGATAATACAAAAATAAAAAGCGTAGCTCCAAATTACAAATCTGAAACAGAATATTCTGAGATTGTAAAAATTGCTGTCAAACACTATCTAGAAAATCCAAGCTTACAAGTAATCGATGAAGAGTTTAACAATACCTATAATGAGTTAATCAATAATTTTTTATCAAAATAGTATAAAAACCGTATCTTTCGTTTAGAGAGATACGGTTTTTTCTAGTTTTAATAAGTATTCTTTTAAATCTTTACCACCATTATACTCACCAATTTCCCCATTCTTTTTTATCACTCTATGACAAGGAATCAAAAGTGGCAAGGGATTGTTTTTGCAAACTGTTCCGACAGCCCTTACTGCGTTTTTATAACCTGATAACTCAGCAAGCTCTGAATATGATATGGTTCTTCCATAAGGTATTTCTTTAATTGTTAACAAAACTGTTCTTGCAAAATTACTTAGATTTAATTCAAAAGGAAAACTAAAAACTTTTCTATTATTTTCTAAATACTCAAGAATTTCTCTTTCGGCAACTAAGAATAATTCTGTTTTCTTAGACTCATAAACTTCTTTACTGTTTAAAGAAATCCTAACAATAACATCATTATCTGAAAATAAACTGATAATTCCAATGGGACTATTAAAACTATACTTCTTCATTAGCATATACCTTTAAAAACTCAGAAACTTGAAATTCATAATCTGTAGTATCTGTATAATAAGCTTCTGCATGCCCAGCGTTATTTGTAGCTACAAACAACTCTTTTGGTCCCTGATATTCTTTATACATATCTAAAGTATGTTGGATCGGAATATACTTATCTTGTTCACCGTGAACAAATAAAATTGGTGTATTTGAATCTTGGATTGCTTTAGCAGGAGATACTTCTTTCATTCTTACCCCTGTTATCATTTTTACAAATAAATTGGAAAAAAAGAAAAAGAACTTTGGCAAATGATAAGACTTAACCTTTTCTTGAATCAATCTATCTAAAGAATAAAAACTACAATCGCTGATGCAAAACTTAACTCGGTTATCTTCTTCCTGTTCCAACAAAATAGTAGCGGCTCCCATCGATTCGCCATAAGTACCTAAGTAAATGTCCTCGCCAAACTCTTTATAAACCTGACTAATGATATCATAAAGGTCAAACTTCTCATAGAAGCCTAAAGTCGAGTTTTTTCCTTTGCTAGCACCATGAAACCTTTGATCAAAGGTTATAACATTATATCCATGTTTATACATCATTCTTGCATACTTCAAACAACCATGATGGGTATATGTATGTCCGTGAGCCATAACAATATACTTATTTGATTTATTGAGAAAATAGTAAAGTTTTAGATTGTATCCAAACCTTGATAAAAAGTCAGCTGTTTTAGATAAGCTTTTATCATAAAATTCAAATAAAGTGTTATCTCTTTCCAGTTCGATTTCTTTGGTTTTTTCTATTGTTCTCACTTTAGGTGTAACAATCGAAAATGCTATTTGCATACAGATGTAAAGAATTACCAAAAACAAAAAAATGACACTTACTATTGCATACCACATAAGAACCTCCTATAAATAATCAGATTTATTCGTTGATAAGATGATAATATACACCCTTTAGTTCCATTAACTCTTGATGAGTACCCATCTCGACAATTCCTTCTGAACCTAAAACAATAATTCGGTCAGCATTCATAATAGTAGTTAATCTATGGGCAATTACTATAGCTGTTTTATCTTTGATTAATTCATCAAATGCGTCTTGTATCAATCTTTCTGTTACATTATCTAAAGCACTAGTTGCTTCATCTAATACCACAATTTTCGGTTTCTTTAAAAACAATCTAGCTATGGCAATTCTTTGTTTTTGACCGCCAGATAATTTCACACCTTTTTCACCAGTGACAGTTAAATATCCATTTTCTAAACTCATAATGAAATCGTGTATTTTAGCCCTTTTACAAGCTTCCATTATCTCTTCATCACTAGCTTCTGGATTTCCATACAAAACATTGTCTTTCAAGGTACCGTAGAAGATAAAAACATCCTGTTGGACATGGCCAATAGCTCTTCTTAATGAATAAACATCGTATGCTTTGATATCTAAATCATCAATAAGAATTTCTCCTGAAATAATATCGTAAAACCTAGGAATCAGTTTTGATATAGTGCTTTTGCCCACTCCTGTTTCACCAATAAGTCCAATCTTTTCTCCTGGTTTGATTATAAGATTAAAATTTCTTAATACTTGATGAGCATCTTTTCCATAATTAAAGTTTACATTTTTAAACTCTATCTTACCCAAAGGATCAGTTAACTTAACTGCGTTTGCTTCGGAATGAATTTTTGGTTCTATCTGCATTATCTGATAGAATCTTTCAAAACCAGAAGTACCTCTTTGAATCTGTTCAATCATTGATATTAACCGATTAATCGGTCTAGTTAAAAAGCTTATATATAAATAGTAAGTAAATAAATCAACATAATCTATTAAACCATTAAAAACAAAAACTCCACCGACAATAAGTAATAACAAATTTAACATATTCAAAAAGAATTGGTTACCAACATGAAATATTCCCATTTCTTTATAAGCTAATCGAGCTGAGTTTGCATAATCATCATTTATGTCTTCAAATCTATCAACTTCAAACTCTTCATTATTATATGCTTTGGTTAATCTAATTCCCGAAATAGAATTCTCAATCTTGGAATTTAACTCTCCATGTGTCTTTCGAACAATTCTTTGAGCATCTAACATTTTTTTGCGACGCCACCAAGAAAATACTACAATAACAATAACTAAAGAAAAGATAATAATAGTTAAATAAAGGTTAATGAAAGACAGATAAATAAATGATCCAATAAACATAATTCCTGAGATAAATAAATCTTCAGGAACATGATGACTCATCTCGGAGATATCATGAAGATGATTAGTTATGTAACTCATCAATACTCCAGTTTGAAAATCATCATAGAACTCATAATCCAATTCTTCATACTTCTTAAACAAATCCTTACGCATATCTCTTTCAATAAAAGCACCCATCATATGCCCATTATAAGTCACATAGAAAGATAGTCGCGCTCTAACAAGATAAATAAAGAATAAAGCTAAACCTATATATAAGACCATATCCACTCTTTGATCAGGAATATAATCATTTAAAATACTTCTTAAAGCTAGTGGATATAACAAATCAATACCGGACATAAAAAATGCCGATATCATATCGAGATAAAAGACTTTTTTATGATTGCTGTAATAACTTATAAACTTCTTAACCATTTAACTTCCTCCTGCTAAATATAAGCTTCTTAACTTTTATCTCTTCAATATGTCTGATAATATAAACAAATGCTAGGGAAATCACTAAAGCTTTAAAGATAGAAGAAATATTTAAAGACCACCATATTCCTTCTTCTGCTAATCCTTTTGTTAAAAAGATAACCAAAGGTACCCTTAAGGAATTACCAATAATACCTGTTATAGACGGAATATATGATTTGGCAATCCCATTGAAAAAGCCAGAACCTATACTTTCAATAATCATTGGTACTTGACTTATAGAGATAATTTGTAAATATCTTATTCCATACATAACTGATAGGTTATCATCAATAAAAATCCTTAACAATATTTCTGGAATAAAAATTAATAATAGAGAAATTACTAAGGCATAAGGAACTAAGACTGCCGATATTTTTTTAATAGCTCCTTTGATGCGATTATAGGCTCTAGCACCAAAGTTTTGTCCAACAAAAACTGTTATTGCTGATTGAAACCCGCTAGCAATCATCCAAGTCAGTTGTTCGATTTGTACACCTATCCTTTGAGCCGCAACTACATTGGGACCAAAGGAGAATATTTGACGTGCGACATAAATTGAGATTATTGTAAAAAACATTGATTGAATTCCTACAGGTAGACCAATAAGTAGAATCTTCTTCATCGCTTCAAGATTAAAGTTTCTTAAGTGAAAAACTTTAAGATTAGGATTGTTCTTTTTATAAACAATATAGAATAAGATTAAACAGAATATTTGGGCACTGACAGTTGCAATAGCTGCACCTTGTATACCCAATTTAAAGACTAAGATGAAGATAGGATCCATAATCATATTAAAGACAAAACCAACGGCGAGAATCTTTAAGTTTATCCGAGTTTGTCCTAAACCTTCGTTAATCGCAATAAAGCCATTAACAATAAACTGAACAAACAAAAAACCGCCGATTACAGGGATATACATTAATGCATATTCAATTATCCTAGTAGACTCAATATTAAAAATACTAAGGAACTCTTCTTTAAATATTAATATCCCAGCAGAAAGAATCAAGCCAAAAAAAGCCTCTAACATTAAACCGTTAGTCGCAAAGACATTCACCTTTTCTAGTTCATCCTGACCGACAGCATGAGATACTTTAACACTGGTTCCAATTTTAGCAATTAGAATAAAGCCAAAAGCAAACCAAGTTAGATATGCAGCTGTACCAACAGCAGCAACCGCATCAGTTTCAACCATTCCAATTGTATCAACTCTACCAATCCAAAAAATATCAGTCAAGTTATAAGCAATTTGTGATAAGGTAGTTAAAAGAATTGGAAAAGCTAAAATTAATAGTTTTTTAAGAATTGGCCCTTCAGTAACCTTGAATACTGACTTCATTTTTTCTCCTCGTGCACTTCAAAAAGAACCCTTTCCAAGGTTCTTTTAATTTTTAATTTTCAATAAAATATGTCGCTTCCATATCGGCTGTTGATAAAGCAAATGCTAACGGAAACTTTTCAAAGGCAGAACCAACATTTCGAACATTCTCAGTATCAGAAAAACCCATATGATATCTAATCGCAAATGCTTCGTCTCTTGTTAATCTCATAAACCCGGATATAATATATACTGATTTTTCACCATGACCATAGGGTAGATCATCCTCAAAATCATAACTAGGTACTTGAATCCATTTGCCAGTTTCATCTTTTTTATTTCTATAAGATTTTTTATAGACATTGATTTTACATAAATCGTGAAGTAAGGCAACTATCGCAATTGTTTCTTCCGGATAACTCAATTTATATAATTCTTTAACTCTAGGTCTATTTAGGTAGTCTTTCAAACATTCATAGACGTTAATTGAATGTTCTACTAATCCACCTTCTTGAGAAAGATGATATCTAGTCGAACAAGGAGCATCAAAAAAATCGCTTTTGCTTGATAAGAGAAAGTTCAATAAGTCTTCAGCCCCTTCTCTTTTGATATACTTATTATATAACTCGATAAACTCTTGCTTTTTTGTCATATCATTATCCCATAAACAGCAGTAGCATCTACCTCATAAACTTCATCATTATATGTTACTGGTACTTTTACTTCAACTAACTCTTTGACCTTATATAATGTTTCATCACTTAAATCTTTAATTATGTAGCCGATTAAGATATCATTGTCTTTTTTATTTCCATAGAAAACAAAGATATCATCTTCATTATATCTTTTGGCATGTCTTGGTAACAACTCATTTAAAAAAGATGTTTTCTCAGCGCTATCTAATATCAGAAACTTATATGGGTTCTCAAGGTTAAATCTTTTTCTTAGACTATCTTTTAAAAGATTTTGTTCTACTGAACTCTTAGCAGTCTTATATCCCGATTTTGCTTTTTCAATAATATTCAACCCTACTTTTTTAATCTTACTTTTTAAATCATCAGAACTTTTCATAATATTCTCCCTTTAAAATAATCCTAAAATCTTTTCATCGATAACATCCATATTCTCATAAGCTCCATGCTTAGGCAAACCTGGCATTGTCATAACCTTACCTGTTAGAGCTACAATAAACCCAGCTCCTACTGATGGTTTAAACTCTCTTACAGTTATGGTAAAATCTTTTGGTCTTCCTTTAAGTTTAGCATCATCTGATAAAGATAATGGTGTCTTTGCCATACATATTGCTAGTTTATCCCAACCAAGCTCATTAAACCTTAGAATCTGTTCTTCAGCTACTTCCGTAAACTCTACTCCATTAGCACCATATATTTCCTTAGCAATCTTCTCTATTTTTTCTTTAATACTTAAATCTAAAGAGTATAAAGGTGTGTTTCCTACTACATCTTTCGCGCAAGAGACAACTTTTTTAGCTAAATCTAACCCGCCTTCACTACCTTTAGCAAAGACTTCTGATATTGATATTTGATGTTTATGTTCATTTGCCCAATTAACAACCGCATTAACTTCAGCATCAGTATCTGTATAGAAACGGTTCATAGCAATTACATAAGGCACATTGAACTTTTGAATACTTTCAAGATGCTTCGCAAGATTTTCCAGACCAGATTTAACAGCTTCAACATTTTCTTCATTCATTAAATCATCTTCAACGCCACCATGAAGTTTCATTGCTCGAATTGAAACTACAATAACTACAGCGCTAGGCATTGTATCCATTGAACGCATCTTGATATTCATGAATTTTTCCATTCCCAAATCCGCGCCAAATCCGGCCTCAGTAACGACATAATCAGCGGCTCTTGAAGCAAAATCAGTAGCAATGATTGAATTACATCCATGAGCAATATTTGCGAATGGTCCACCATGAATCAATGCTGGAGTGCCTTCAAGTGTCTGTACAATATTAGGTTTAATTGCATCCTTTAAAAGCATTGTCACTGCACCAGCTACTTTTAAGTCACCAGCAGTTACTGGAGAATCATCCTTCTTGTAAGCAACAACCATTTTTGCAATTCTTGCTTTTAAATCATCTAAATCTTTTGATAAACATAAAACTGCCATAACCTCAGAAGCAACCGTAATATCAAAAGCATCATATCTAGGTGTTTCTTTTTTCATTGAAAGACCTACTTGAATTTTTCTTAAAGAGCGATCATTCATATCCATAGTTCTTTTCCAAATCACTTTTTCTGGATCAATGTCTAGGTCATTCCCATGAAATAAGTGATTATCTATTACAGCACTAATCAGATTATTAGCTGCGGTTATTGCATGAATATCCCCGGTAAAATGCAGATTAATATCTTCCATTGGAACAACTTGAGCATAGCCTCCACCAGCTGCTCCACCCTTAACGCCCATAACAGGACCTAGTGATGGTTCTCTTAAAGCAATCATTGTGGAATATCCAAGTTTAGCGATTGAATCACCTAACCCAATCGTAGTAGTTGACTTACCTTCTCCTGCTTTTGTGGGATTAATAGCTGTTACTAAAATAATTTTTCCACGAGAATTATTTCGATAACGATTGATAGCTTCAAAACTTATCTTAGCTTTATAACTACCGTATAACTCCAAATCTTCAGGATTCAAACTAATCTTTTTTGCTACAGTTTCAATTTTTTCCATCTTCGCCTTTTGAGCAATTTCTAAATCTGATAACATAATGATTTTCCTCCTTGTTTTCTATCTAAAGTTTCATGAAAATTCATAAATTAAATCTATTAACTTGGAACGAAATACGTCTGTGTCATCCTCAAGCATTCTCAAAGCAGCAATTATTGGCACAGCCTTATATACATCTTCTAAATTTATTTGCATTTTCTTGGTAATTATTTTCAAATACTTACCAGAAATTCTAAAAGCATATTGTCTTAGAATAACAAAGGTTCTAGCTATATCAAGGATTGGATTTGCAAGTTTAGCATTACTCCAATCGATTATTGTATAATCTGATCCATCATACATAATATTTGAGAAATGAAAATCAAAATGACATAAGTGATCCTTAACCTCTATCTGTCTTAAAGAACTTAATGCCAACTCTTTGATCTCCTTATCAAGAGGAGAATTTTTAATTATTATGGGAAACACTTCATGAGCTGATTTAATTGGTAGTCTTTTGTACTTATAAACCTCAATCTGCAGTTCAATTAAATCTTCTAAACCTTCTTTGTATTTCTCTTTTCGAATTCTATCTGTCAGTTCGATTCCTCTTATTAAAGGCATTTTTACTATTCTTGTATTATCAGTTAGCTCCAGAGATAAAACTGGTAAATTGGTCATTTCTTTAATTACATTATGAATCCTTACTTCATAATTAACCCATTCATCTTGATAGTAATCTGGATATTGCTTATATGCATATCCTTCAAACTCATAGATATTGCTGATTTTGCCTTTTCCTATTAAAGGCATTTTATTAATATCAATTTTCATTTACTGCTCCTAAAAAGTGTTAACGAGATACTCGTTTGTTTTTTAGATAATACTCAAGTATCGATATATCTCTTTTAACAATAAACTTTGTAATATACACACTCTCATATTTACTTGGTTTTATCAGTTTTATACACTCTCGCATTTTTCTCAAAGCTTCGTTAATTTCCATCCACAATACCTCTCCGCCTTCATCTTCCTCTTTATTTGTTAAATGAAGGTTATGGGTGTTATCAACGCATTTCGCTAAAAACACATGGCTAATTTGTTTAAAGTTATTTTGAGATTTATCTTCTTCAATTACTCCGAGTTTTCTTATTTCTCCAATTAAACATCCTGTTTCTTCCATTACTTCTCTCGCGAAAGTCTCTTCAGGAGACTCGTTATTTTCTATTCCCCCACCTGGGAGTTTATACTCATTTTTATTCACTTTGTGAAAAACAGCGATTAATCCTTGTTCATTAACTACTATACCTCTTGCTGCAAATCTTACTTTCGGATTAATCATTGTCTTATTTTTATACCCAAAATCAGAATCTCTAATTATTGCAATTAAATCTGTTTTCTTCATATTTTATAATCTTTATTTTCTCTGTAATAATGTTACTGACTCAACACTTGCACTTTGAGGGAACATGTCAATTGGATTAATACTCTTAACTCGATAAGCTCCATTTAATTCACTGATATTTTTAGCTAGAGTTGATGGATTGCAAGAAATATAGATTATTTGATTCGGTAGAGTCTTTAATATCATTTCAATTACTGGTTCACTCATACCTTTTCTAGGGGGATCAAGAACAATTAAATCAGGTATAATTTTTTTTGCAACTAATCTAGGTACAGCTCCTTCAACATGATCTTGAATAAACTCAACATTTTTTATCAAGTTATCTTTCGCATTAACGACTGCATCTTCAATTGAAGCTTTATTATAATCAATACCATAAACCTTCTTTGCTTTCTCAGCTAATAGAATTGTTGTTATTCCAATTCCTGAATAAAGGTCAAATATAACCATCTCTTGATTTATCTTCGCTAAATCAAGAACTAAATCATACATTCTTTTCATCTGAAGGGTATTCATTTGATGAAAAGCATCTGATGATATCTTAAATCGATAGTTTTGATAAACCTCTTCAATTCGCTCAATCCCAGCTAATAGAATAACTGGATTGGCAATTACAAGATTACTATTTTGATTATTTATTGAATAGCTAACTGACTTCACTGCACCAATATCACTTAATAACTCTTGCGCTATTTTTACCAAGATATCAGTTTTCTTATTTATTACAAAAGTTACACTTGCACTGTCAGTTGATTCTAAATATCTTACGACAAGATGAAACAAGTTACCTTCTTTATTTCTCATATCATAAGCTTTTTGTTTATATTTTCTTAAGAGTTTTAAGGTATGTTGATTGATCTTATTAACGATATCAAGATGGACTAAACATTCATCTACAAAAACAAAATGATTTGAATTAGGTTTATAAAATCCCAAAGCTAAACCGAAATTTGTGTTTCTAAATGGCATTTGTGATTTATTACGGTAATTATATGGATTACTCATCCCTAGGGTCCGATTTATCAAAACTTCATTTGTGTTTACGTTTGTATATCTTCTTAGAGCTTGTTTAATAATTGATTGTTTTATCTTCAACTGCTCTTTATAATCAATGTGTTGCATTTGACAACCACCACATTGTTCATAATATTTACAAGGAGGGTTAACTCTGCGCTTAGATATTCTTTCGATATCTAATATTTTACCAATAGCATAATTTGAAAAACTATTGACAATTTCAATATTCACTATTTCTTTGATAATCGCACCAGGAACAAAAACAGCTACCTTTTGATAGTAACCAATTCCTTCACCATTAATGCCTTGTTTTCTTATATCCAGTTTTATTTTATCGCCAACATTTAATTTCATACAACTCTCCTAGTAAATATTATACCAAATATCTTAATAAAATAATAGATGATACTAAAGCAGAAAAAAACAAGTCAGATTATTTACTGGCTTGTTTACTCTTTTTCATCTACTGTATATGTCAAAACAAACTTCTTAACCAGATTCTTTACACCTAAGTTATCAAAATCCTCAAATGTACTTAGCAATTCTTCAGTTTGTTCTTTGATATCTTTTCCGTTTTCTAGCTTCTCTATAAATATCTTCTTATTTTTTGTTTGAATATGATTTTCTTTATCGACTAACAATTCTTCAAACAATTTCTCACCAGGTCTTAATCCGGTTATTTCAATTGGAATATCAATATAAGGTTTCAAGCCTGATAACATAATCATCTTTTCAGCTAAATCAATTATCTTAACTGGATCACCCATATCCAAGATAAATATCTCCCCACCAGATGCATAGACTGCCGACTGTAAAATCAGACCAACAGCTTCTGGTATTGTCATAAAGAAACGAATAATATTATTATCAGTAACTGTTACTGGTCCACCACTAGCAATCTGTTTTTTAAACAACGGAACTACCGAACCATTTGAACCTAATACATTCCCAAATCTCACAGCGGAATAATTGGTTTCACTCATTTTGTCAAAGCATTGGATTAACATTTCTGCATATCTTTTAGTGGCCCCCATTACATTGGTTGGTCGCACTGCTTTATCTGATGAAACTAGCACAAATTTTTTAACGTTAAACTTATTAGCAAGTTTACACATATTATGTGTTCCTAAGATGTTCGTCCTAACGGCCTCCACAGCTGAAGCCTCCATCAAAGGTACGTGCTTATATGCTGCAGCGTGAAAAATATAATCAGGTAAAAATTTTGCCATAATCGCTTTCATTCTTGGATAGTTATAAACTGAAGCGATTTGGATTGTAATATCCGGTTTTTTATCTTTACTTTTAATATATTCTAAATTTAGTTCTGTAAGCAAATCATATACACCGTTTTCGTATATATCAATCATCAATAATGCCTTTGGTTTATACTTAACAATTTGCCTTACTAGTTCTGATCCTATAGAACCACCAGCACCAGTAACCATTACTCTTTTATTTTTAATAAAATCGCCAATTTCAGATGTATCCAACTCTACTATATCTCTGCTTAAAAGGTCTTCGACATTCACATCAACAATTGTTTTTGGTGGCTCATTAGTATATTCCTTAAGTTGGGGAATTCTTTTAATTTTAATCGGTTTAGCAACAATTAAATTTACAATTTCTTGGAATCTTTTTGGTTCAATATTAGCAATACCAATGATTACTTCTTCAATATTTAATCGATCAATTAGATTGTTGATTTCCGATATTGGACCAAAGATAGGATATCCTGATAAAATGTTACCAATTTTTTGGTCATCATCATCGACAAAACCAATAACATGATTAAACAACATCGGATTATTTCTTAACTCATTGAGAACAATCTTGCCTCCTGCGCTGGCTCCAATAATTAAAGTTCTCCGACCATCAATATAATATCTCTTAGGAAAAAGCATCCTAATAAGTCTTTTAATGATTCTTGGTGATACACATAAAGCAATTTCCATCATCGTAGTAAAAGGGAAGTACATTTCTGGAATAAATTGAAAATTAGGGATTAATAGTGTAAGTCCAGCAATCACAAGATTAGTTAACATTACTACTAAAGCAATTCTTACAACTTCATCTAACCCGACATTTACCAAAACCAAATGATATAATTTAAAGACATAATAGAAAATAAGTTTGATCACGATAACAATCGGTAATACTATTAAAGCTTCGATATAATCAAAACCAGCCACTCCAGTAAACTTAAGAACTACAATAGCCATTAAGTAGGTTAAGGAAATACCTAAAGCATCAATGACCATAAAGCCAAGTCGATGTTTATTCAAAATTTTATTAATAGTTTTGTTTACATCTTTTCTCATGATTTTCCCCTTATAATAATATAAATACATTCTATCACAAGAATGTTGTTTATTCAATAAACATAGCTTATATATTTAATTAATTTTAGAAAAAAGCTTAGGATTTTCTCACCTAAGCTTTTTACTTACCTAAAATTCAGATTTATCAATTTCAAAATAGAAAACAACCCCATCTTCAACATTATAAACACCAAAATCATAACTTAAAGTGTCTAATATCGATTTAACTATGGACAATCCTAATCCTTGTCCGCCATAAGCCCTAGTTCTCGCTCTATCCACCTTATAGAAGCTCTCCCAAATATTAACTACCTCATCTTCAGGGATGTTCTTTCCTGTGTTCTTAATAAATACTCTCAAAGAACCGTTTTCCATCTTTTTTGTTTTAATACTAATCACTTTATTTCCATCAATGTGATTGATTGCATTACTAATCATATTTGTTAATACTGATTGAAGTTGATCGTAATCAGACTTAACCTGATAGTCCTCAATTTCCATTTGTAAATCAATCATTTTATCTTTAAACACCAAAGTGAATAATTTTACTGTATCTTCAATTAAAGTTTTTATTGAGAATTCTTTAAACTTAAACTCTTTTTTACCGCTATCAATTTGTGATAAATTCAATAACTCATGAACTAGTTTATTCATCTTGTCTGCTTCATCCAGGATAATCTCTAAATACTCAGCTTTTGTATGTTCATCTAACCCACTTAACTTCAAAGCCTCTCCATATCCCATTATCAATGATAAAGGTGTTTTTAACTCATGAGATGCATTTGCGATAAACTCTTTTCTCATCGTATCAATTTTATTCTTATATAAGATTTCTTTAGCAAGTTTATCATTACTTAACTGTAGTTCCTTAATTGATTTTTCTAGTTGTGAACTCATCTTATTAATACTATAACCTAAATCACCAATCTCATCATCATTAGCAATATTTACTTTTTGAGAAAAGTTAAGTTTGGAAATTTCATCAGCTACTCGATTGATTTCTAATATTGGGTTCGTGAAACGATAACTAAAGAAATACATAATCAGTCCAGCCATAATCATAAAGATAAAACCAATCAAAATTGTAAACGAGTTAAAGATTCTAATACTATCTTCTATGGAACTAAAAGTAATTGTAGAAATATAAAAAAGATTTTCAGCACCTTCAATATCAGTCGCAACAAACAAACCTAGCATTTGATAGTTTTCCTGATAATTATACAAGTCAGAATTAACATCAAGCAAGTAGGCATCATACATTTCTGATATCTTTACCTTATTACCAAAATCCAATTCTTCTTGTCGCATAACACTAAGATTATAATTTACAATAATTTTAGTTAGTATTTGCGAAGGAATAGCATACTGCTCACCATATAAATGATGATACAGATTTGGAATAGATATAAAACCATCGACATTAATGTTTCTTGGAACAGGTTGATCTTGAACAATAATTCTTACACTTAAACTGTATTTACTTTCAATCTCAATAATCTCATCATCAAAACTATATGAATCAAGATCAATACTCTTTATTTCATCAAAAGCTTGAATTAAAGCAACTTCACGATTTCTAATATAATAGTTTCTGAGGAAGGTATTATTTAAAATTATTAAACCGACAATAAAACCTAGTATGATTCCATATGTCAGTAAAAATAATTTTGATCTAATTGATGACTTCATTTTCGATATCTAAACGATACCCAACACTTCTTACTGTTGAAATGTAAAAAGCATATTTTCCTAGTTTAGCTCGAAGTTGTTTAATATGAGTGTCAACAGTTCTTAAATCACCAAAATAATCATAATTCCAAACTGCATTTAATATCTTATCTCTCGATAACGCTATCCCTTTGTTATCGATAAAATACCTTAACAACTCAAACTCTTTCGGAGTCAAATTAACCAATTCTTCTTCAACATATACTTTTCTAGCAGAGAGATTAATTTTGATTACTCCAAAATTAATTTCACTTGCCTCGCTAGCCACTTTACTAAGTAATTTGTTAACTCTAGCCACTAATACACTAGGTGAAAAAGGCTTAGTAACATAATCGTCAGCTCCCAGTTTAAAGCCTTTCAATTGATCATACTCATCGCTTCTTGCTGTTAACATAACTACAGGTATAGTTGTATATTCTCTTATTCTTTCTAAGACGAACCAACCATCATACTTCGGCATCATAACATCCAAAATAACTAAGTCTACCTTTTTTCCAGACTCAAACAGAATATCTAGAGCTTCTTCGCCATCATTAGCTTCTAGGACTTTATAGCCTTCTCTTACTAAAAAATCGACTAAAAGTTTTCTGATTCTAAACTCGTCATCAACAACTAAAACATACGTATTCTTCATAAAAACATCACATCCTTATTAAAAATAAAATTCAATATACCCATTAAGGGGGGATTGGTATACTGAATTAATTAGATTATAACCCTTTATTATGTTGGATTTGTGATAAGTGCTTTAAAATAATACCTGATTATTAAAAATCCTATCAATTTTTTCTTTTGAAAACTTTTTACTTAAATAATCATAAGCTTCTTTTAACTGGTTCTTTCTAAACTCATGAACATCAGAAGCAATAAAATCTACTAAGTCATTCTTAATCAATTTTAAAATAAACTTAACAGTTTTTGTTCCTAAACTACCTAAAACACTTCCAGCATTAATTTGAATCAACGCTCCCATTTTTTTCATAATCCGATAATCATCAATTGTCTTAATGCTTGAATAACGCTCAGGATGAGCAACTATCGGAACATACCCATGAGCAATAAGATTAAATAAACCTTCTGAAATATTATAATCATTTTCATCTAAATCAAATTCAACAAGAATGTAGTTTTTTGACAAAGGTCGACATAATCCTGCTTTTAGATTATTTACAACATCTTTATCGAAAAACAACTCATTAGCTAGGTAAAGATTAATTTTATAATCTCTTTTTTTTACTTCTTCTTTTAGTTTATTAAAAATAATCAAGTTTTGTTCATGAGAACTAAGATAGTTTGCGCTCTTCATATAATGAGGTGTTACAAATATATCTGTAACACCTTGGCTTATTTCCTTATTAATCATTTCTATGGCTTGTGACATATCTTTGGCTCCATCATCTACACCTGGTAGAATATGAGTATGAATATCGATCACTAGTCAATCACCTCTAATTTTCGTGAGAATAATAGTAGTAATTATAATATGATTTTGTTTTTCTTACATCCATATTAGCTAAAACAGCACCTACAACATTAGCGTTATTTTCTTTTAACTGTTCTAGAGCGGCTTTTGATTGTTCTTTCTTTGTTTGATTATAAGCTACAACAAAAACAACTCCGTCTACTAAAGAACTAATTAACAACGCATCAGTTACGGTTAAAACTGGTGGTGAGTCAATGATAATATAGTCATAAGTTGTTCTAAGTTTTTCAATCAAATCACTAACTCTCTTTGATTGTAATATAATATGAGGAGTACTTAATCTACCACCTGACAATAATAGTTCAACATTTGAATCGTCTTTAATGATTAAATCTTCAACTGGGGTTTCGTTAACAATAAAATCATAGAAACCAACATCATTAGCTTTATGAAAAGCTCTATGGATCTTCGGTCTTCTTAAGTCAAAGTCAATAATTAAAACTTTTTTTCCTCTTTCAGCGTAAACTGAAGCTAAATTGATAGCAGTTGTAGTCTTACCCTCTTGCGGTGTAGGTGAAGTAATTTGTAGAACTTGATACGGCTTATCAATACCAGCCATTCTGATATTTAACTCTAGTTTGCGGTATGCTTCTGATTCAGGAGCATTAGGTGTTTCAATAACAACATTTTTATATTCAAAAAATTCCATCTAATCCACCAACTTTCTTTCTTTGATTGTTCCTGGAACAGCGGCAATAACCTTAATGTTTAAGTGTTTTTCTACTTCTTCAATACTTTTATATTTGTTATTGAAGAATTCTTTTAAAAATACAACACCTAAAGAAACAATTCCCCCAAGAATTACACTGATAGCAATGTTTAACATTTTATTTGGTGAACTTGGATTAACAGGTAGTTTCGCGACATCGAGCACCTTAAGTTTATCTTGTAATAAGACATAAGGATTTTGGTCATCATTGGCGATTTCAATTGAATTTTCAACTAAGACATTAGCTATTTCTTGTGCCATAGCTGGAGATTCATTTTCGACCTTTATATGGATAATCAAAATATTGGTTGTTGTTGAAACCGATATTGAATTTTGTAAAGAGCCTAATGATGTATTTGCTAATTCAGGAATATCTGCTTGGACTGATTCTAAAACTTTATTAGAAACAATAAATTCTTTGTAAGTTCCAATTAGATTGTTCGCAATAACAATTGCAGATTGCTCGCTTGTCCCGGTTGCTTCTACATCTACTTGAACGATAAGCGATGTATCGGCGGTATATTTTGGAGTAACAATAGCGAAGGTATAAACCACTCCAATTACTGTAATCCACATAGTTATTATCAAGATTAAAGCGATATTATCCCAAATGATTCTAAATAAATCTTGAAGACTAATACCCTCTTCTTCCACAATTCTTTGTTGATCTAAGTTTTCGTTCATATAATTCTCCTCATCATAAATACATTCTTTTAAATATTATATAATAATAAACCAAATAAAACAACTTACATGTAATAAAACTATCTCGAAAGACCAATAATTAAAGCAATAAATCCAAAAATAAAATTATAGATATAGAAGAACCCTAACTTCCCTCTTCTAAACCATATAAATACTAATTTTAAAGCATAATAAGTAAAAACAATACTAGTAATAAAGCTTAAGAAGTAATATAGATAATGCCAGAAATCATCAAAAACGATAGTAGTCATCTCTGATGGATTAAACTGATATTCAACTGCTTGTTGTAAAATAGTAGCTAGTGAGATAGGGATAAACATCATAAATGTGAATTTTAATGCAGAATCCATCGAAAGCTTGCGATTAAGCCCAGCTGCTGTAGTAACTCCTAAACGACTTAATCCAGGAAATAAAGAGAAAACTTGCATTGCTCCAATGAAAAAAGCATCTTTTCCATCCAAAGTCAAATTAACATTAGCATTCGTTATGTTTCTTACGCCATAGAGTATCGTAGCTGTCAATAATGCCCCAATCCCCACTAAAAGAAAAGTGTAATTAGTATAAGCATCAGAAACAACCCCGCTTAGAAAATAACCTAATATCCCAACCGGTAAGATTCCGATAACAACATTTTTTGCATATATAGAATTCTTTACTACCTGCTTTTCACGATTTTTCTTGATCACATACTTATAAGTATCAACCACCAACTCTAAGATGTCTTTTCTAAGGAAAAATATCACAGATATCATTGATCCTAAGTTTAAGATAAGCAAAAAGAGCACATTAGTATCAATGTCCAAATTTAGAAACTCTTGAAAAAAAGCCACGTGCCCACTAGAAGAAATAGGTAATACTTCTGTGATACCTTGTATTGCTCCAAGAAAAATGTATTTAATTATCTCAATTAATATATTCATAGTTAACCCTTTCTAAAGTCTATACTATGTATAAGAAAATTGCAAGTAAACCGACTCCAAAACAATAATAGCTAAAATACTTAATTTTACCACTTCTAAAGATATTAAATATCAATTTGTATGCAATAAAGGTAGCTACCATAGCGCCTAAAAAAGCAAAAATATAATAGATTAAGTCAAACTTTGTTACTGCAGCTACTTCGCTAGAATCAAATTCAAAAAGACTAAGTAGTATAGTCGCAAAAGAAATCGGAATATACATTAAAAAAGAAAAATTCAATGCGCTTTCAATTCCAGAACCCCTTTTTAATGCAGCAGATGTTGTCATACCTGAACGAGAAACTCCAGGAAGAATAGCTACTGATTGCGCTATACCAATAAATAAAATGTCTAACCAACTTAGATGTGAACTTCCCCTTTTAAAGGTAATCTTACTGACAAAATATAAAACAGTAGCTGTTAATAGTAATCCCATTCCAGCAAACAAAATATCATAGTTACACATGCATTCTTCAATTAAATCGTTTAGTAGTAAACCCATTAATCCGGCAGGAATACACGCGACTAAGACCTTGGAAAAATAGATAAAGTTATCTTGATGATCTTGTCTTAAAGAAGGTTTAAACAAATAGATAACAAACGATTTAATTAAGATAAATAATCTTTTTGAATAGATTATCAAAAATGTAGCTAACGATCCTGTGTTTAGTAGGATTAAAAAAACTAAACTATCACTAACTTCAATTCCTAACAAAGCTTTAAAAAGCTCGACATGACCACTCGAAGAAACTGGTAATACTTCCGTAATTCCCTGAATAATCCCTAAAAATAAATACTTAAAAAACTCTAACCAAACCAAGATAACCACCCCTCCATACCAAATTATGCTCTAATGTTTTTAGAAAAAGAAAAAGCCAATTTTTGAAAAATCGGCCTTTTCAAGAATTTTTTACTTATATTCACTCATCCACAAACCATGAATATTACAATATTCGTACACCTTAACAGGTTTTGATAAATCAACATCAAAATCAGCTATTGGCTCTTCTTCAGGTTTAAAGGTTTTTGTATAATATCTGTCGCCGTTTTCAATAAATATCCATTGAATTAAATGTTTTTCTGTCATAGGGTGAATTACTGAACCAACTTTTACATTGATTTTATTTTCACCTATTTTAGTAATAACAGGCAGATGTTTTTCATTACCTTCTTCCGATGTCTTTGGTTCTAATAAAGTCATTTCTTCTCCACAACAAACCAAAGTCGAATCTACAGGATAAGTGTAACAAATCCTCTTACAAATTTTGCAAAAATAAATGTTCATAATATTACCTCCCTTTTCTTATAATTAAATATTAACACAATTTAATAAACAATTAAAGATATGAGCCAAAAATATTTATGATTTTGCATCTTTTCTGCTTCTTACCATTAAAATTGTAAACATTGTTAAACAATATAGCAAACAACCAAATAAGGCTATCAGCTCAAACGCACCTTCATATGATTCACCATATCCCAAAGACGGTAGCATTAAAAAACCAAAGAGTGGTAGAGCCATACTAATTGCGGTTCCTGAACCTAAGACCATTTCTTCTGCAACTGGGCTTTCAAGATTTCGATCTAAACCTTTAAGTAAGGCTATTCCAGTAGAAGCAACTCCAGCTAACATCCCAAACAAACCAACAAAGTACTCGTCTTGCCATTTAGAATATACTTTCTTTGTAATATATCTAACATAGAATAAAGTCGCAAAACCACCTACCATTGATATCGACATTAATAACCAACCAAACTCAGATAAGAAATCAATAGTAATAGTAAGAACAGCACCAGTAATCATAAAATTAAAACACAAAGAACTGATATTAGACAAGATATAATCATTAGTCATAAAGCTAATGTTTGTCCCTCTGTTTTCCAGTTTCTTAATAATAATTTTAAATACTAATGCATATAGAATACCAATAATGAAGTTAAATCCAGACATTAAGTTAAAGATTGTTTGACCGATACTTCCTAGATTCATCAAAACTCCTTCTAACAAATAAAGAGTTAACCAAACTAAGCTATAAATTATACTTACAATAACAACCTGAACAGTAAGACCATCTAAAACACTTATTTCTCTAACTGTATCAATCTCAATAGTTGTTTTTTCAATAGAATCATCCCAATATCTTTTGGTTTTTTCAACTCCTCTTTTTCTAGCTAAAACATTAATAACTAAAACCCCTATTGTTCCACCAAAAACAAATCCTAAAAACGCATATGAAGCACCCAATGCAACACCATGGCCATTAAGCATATCACTCCACATACCACCAAAGCTAGTCGCTAATCCAGGACCTTGACCAAAACCTAATGGCAATAACATTCCCGCTCCAACAAACTTATCGCTAAAGAACAATAAAACCATTAAAATTCCGATAAAACCTTGCAAAGCATAGGTTGAAGTAATAACCATACCTGTTGACCATACTTTTCTCTTATTGTCTGTCTGAGTTCTTTTTAATGTTAAAGTAATAAAACCTAATGCTAAAGCATGATAAACAATAGCTGTCATAGTATCAACATCAATATGATAGGACCCGGGTATAAAAACATCAGATAATAATAGGCCTATTACCCCACCTAAAAGTGCAGTTGGAAGGACAATTCGATTTAAAAACGGCACCTTCTTTTTCAAAATCTTACCAACAAATAATAACACTCCAATTAATAAGAAATAAATAATTACATCCCACTTCTCCAAACTTACTTTCCTCCTTTAAGATAATTGATAGAATCATAAAACAACATAGGATCCTTTAATTTGAATAGGTAAGTTCCTTTTTCATAATCAAACGATACTTCATTTTTCTTAGTTAATGTTAAACCTGTAAGCTTATCTAACTCAAAAACAAACTCTTTCATTTTATTTTGAACATATAATTGTTTATTAATTAATTCTAAATCTGCGTAACCTAAAGCTCTCGACTCATAATTTACGGTATCCACAAGATACATTGAACCATTGGTATATAATGCATTTTCAATTATTTTAGGCAATTGACTTTTTTGCAATTCATCCCATTCGATTAAATTATCAAAAGGTAATCCGCCTAACAAAGAAAAATCATCAAAGAACCCAATATGACCACAGTTATCACAATAAATATCATTTTTATCTGTATGAATAGTCTGATGCTTTAAACATTTAGGACAGATATAGATATAACTTTCTAATCCCTCAGCTCTTCTTTTAGGTTTATAAACATATCTTCGCTGTTTGTTCCATTCAAAATCATTGAACCTTAAAGCATCAACTAACTTTTCGTATATTACTTCTAAACTTAAGTTCGCTAATTCTTCACCTTTAAAAAGAGTATAAAAATTCAGACTAAACAAACCATTATGTGTCGTTTTGTTACCCCACCTAGGCGCAGATAGATAGGCTCCTTGAGTAAGACAGATAACAATATCTAACTTGAACTTTTTGAACAGTTTAACTGTTGAAAAAGGAATGCTACTCTCTTTTCCGAAAAAAGATGAGTTACCTTCAGGAAAAAGTAATATTCCTCTACCACCTTTAACAATTTTCATCATTTCTCTAATGGTTGTAATATCATTTTGCCCTTTTCTTTTTGGGACAGAGTAGATTATTTTTTGTAAAACAAACTTCATTTTTTTATCAATAAACATAAAAGCATTGATAATTGGATATGGATATTTCTTAACATATGTGCAAGTATATAGCCCATCATGTAAACACGAATGATTTCCCACTAAAAAATATGGATCTGTTCGTTTATAATCAAAATCATTATAGTTTACTTCAAACTTAAACTTAGAATGATAAAATTGTCTTACAAGAAATTTGGAGATTTTCTCTTTAATATCCATACAATCACAACCTTGTATGAGATTATAACACATAAGCGTAGATTTTCTCAATAATTCATCAAATAATTACATTATTATTAGCAAATAATTACAATAAACATCTGGTTTTTGTTATAATAAAAGATAGAGGAAATAGGAGGTTTATTTATAATGGATTTATCTCAAAATTTGATTAAAAAAATCAAAGCTTTTCAAAAAGCTGAAATTACAGAATACTTTGTCTATAAACAAATAGCAAAAAAAGAAAAAAATAAAGATAACCAAGAAATATTAATATCAATAGCTGAAGATGAACTCAAACATTATAATATGTGGAAGGAAATCTCTGGTCAAGTTGTAAAACCAAACAAACTTAAGATATTCCTTTATCGCATAATAACATTTATCTTTGGTTATACTTTTACTCTTCAAATTATGGAACGAGGAGAAAAATCCGCTATTGAAGTGTATGGACAACTGAATGAATACGCTGATACTATTAGTAAAATTACTCTCGAAGAAGAGGAACACGAAAAAAAGTTGTTAAACTTACTTGATGAGGAAAGACTGAACTATGTTGGTTCTATGGTCTTAGGTTTAAATGATGCTTTAGTAGAATTATCTGGAACCCTTGCAGGATTAACTTTTGCTTTAGCAAATACTACACTTATTAGCTTAAGCGGATTAATCACAGGTATAGCAGCTTCATTATCAATGGCAGCTAGTGAATATCTATCTGCTAAAGCAGATAATGATGAAAACGCCTTGAAATCTGCAATTTATACTGGTGTTGCATATATAATAACAGTTGCCATCTTAATCCTTCCCTACTTGTTAATAACTAATCCATATATTGCTTTAGGGGTGATGCTCGGTGCCGTAATCTTTATTATTTTCTTCTTCAATCTTTATATATCTATCGCAAAGAATCTCAATTTTAAAAAGAGATTCATCCAAATGGCAATTATTTCTTTAGGGGTTGCCGGTCTATCGTTCTTAATTGGTATCTTAGTGAAACAATTATTAGGAGTCGATATTTAAACAAAAAACAATACAAAAGGCAGAAAATTAATCTGCCTTTTTATATTTCAATATCTTTACTCGAATCAACGATAATACAATTATCAAGAAATACTTCTTTAAAAATATTCTTTGCCAACTCACCAGTGCAATGCAAAGGACAAACTGTTTTTATCCCTTCTCGCTTAACTTGATTTACAATATCTTTAATATCAGTTTCATTTTTCTCTAACAAGTGCATCCCTGCAAATAAATGAGTAATCTCTTTTCCAAGAAATTGCTTTTTTACTGCTCTTAAGCCTACAACAACATTGAAATGTGAACAACCCATAAAAACAACTAAACCACCTTGATGGTTTATCACAAGAATAATCTCATCGTGAAAATCATCAATCTGTCCAAATTCCAACTGATATTTAGAGTTCATAAAATGATTACTGATATTGGCAATAAGGAAAAAATTCTCCGCCAACTGTGTAAACTCACTTATATAGATAAAATTCTTTTTGTGTTTTTCTAAAACCAGTTCATCCATACCATTAAATATTAACTGTCCATTAACCACTTTATATTTGGCTTTGATTGCATCTTTATGAAGATAGATTGGTATAGATTCATCAAAATACCTCAAGCCATTAGTATGGTCATAATGACCATGACTAATGACCATGGAAGAGAGCTTAGTTAAGTTGATTGATCTTTTTTTGGCTTCTTCAAGATATTTATTTGTCTGAGCACAATCGAATAATACTCGATAATTGTCTTTTTCTATATAGATTGACAAACCATGTTCATCGCTGAAAGTATCATCTACTAGAATGTTGATTTTCAAACTAAATCGCCTTCTAATTTTACTAAAGCGTTTTCTGCAGCATTAACCAATTGATAAGCAATTGGTGAAGCAGTTAAGGCAGGATGAGTTCCAGCTTGGAAAGTTACGATTTCATCAGCTGTCATTTCTTTTGAGATGAATGCTGATATCGCGTTTATTAACTCACCACCTGAAGAAGCTCCATATATTTCTCCACCAACAATACCTCTAGTGCCTTTTTCAAATAATAGTTTTACCATCATTTTTTCTGCACCAGGCATTAACCCTGGATGACGATTAATTGATTCTGCTGAACCAGTAATGATTTCAAATCCTTTTTTCTTTGCTTCGTCTTCATTCAATCCCGCAGCTGCAAAAGTTTTATGATTTAAAACTGTTGAGAAACAGCCTACAACACCTCGATTAATTCTTCGTAGATTAAATAGATTAGCTCCTACAATTCTTGCTTCCATTGTTGCAATGGAAGCAAGTTTTAAACAACTAGGTTTATGATCAAAGAAAGAATCCTTATCGGCACAGTCACCACAAGCAAAAATATCTTTATCTGAGGTCACCATATATCTGTTTACAGCAACACCTTTTGTCAATCCTAGTTCTAATCCAGAATCAACTGCTAAATCGACATTAGCTACTGAACCAATACCCAAAATAACCATATCGGCTTTTAATACTTTTCCTGAAGCGAGTTTAACAGTTTTTACTTCTTTATCTCCTTCAAGTTCAACAACTTGTTCGTTCAATAGAATATCAATATCTTGACTACTTAAAGCTTCTTCTGCTAAAACACATAATTCTTCATCATAAACAAGTTTTAACAAATGGTTCTGCATTTCCACTATACTAACATTAAAATCTCTATTATTTTTCTTAATTTCCTCTGCCATTTCACAACCGATAAAACCACCACCAATAACAACTACGTCTTTAGTAGTTGCTAATTTATCATAGATTGTTTGTAAATAAGCAGGGTCTTTCTTAATTACAAAAACATTGTTTAAATCAACACCCTTAATTCTTGGTATGATTGGTTTTGATCCAGTAGCTAAAACTAACTTGTCATAACCAATTTCTTCATTTGCATCTGTAGTAACGGTTTTGCTTGTACGATTAATTTTAGTAACTCTAGCAACTAAAGCATCTAACTTATTTCCTTTTTCAATATTACCAACAGGTATCAAATTTTTCATCGGGTCGTGGGCAGTACCATAAATATAAGGTATTCCACAAGGGATTGGTACATTTTGAACATCTCTAATCATCAGGATAGTTTTGTTCGGATAATACTTTCTTGCTGTAGTAGCAACAGGAACTCCTGCAGCACTTTCGCCAATAATAATTACATCATAACTCTTCATAAAATCACATCTCCTCTTTTTACACTCACTAAGTAAATGATAAACCTTTTATAGACATATGTCAATAATAAAATTCAAAAAAAATAGCAGGTAATTATCTTACCCGCTACTTATTTAAGTTCTTTTATTCCTCTAATAAATGAGCTACTTCATCTTGAATTTCTGCAATTTTTTCATATTGTTCTGCGGTTAAATTGCTTGCATCATAGTTTCTTATTGAGCCAAGGTTTGCATCCAAGTAATCTAATACATCACCGATTTTTTCATCAATGTCATCAATCATAAACACAACAGCTAAATCATCAGTTTCAAATAAAACAGCTAAATCAACTAATAATTCATCGATTAATTGACGATTTGTACTATTCATAAAATCAAGATATTGATTTGCAAAGAAGATGAAAGCAAAATCATCATTATTATAATGAGCTGTCTGATAGTCTTCATCAAACGTTATCTCATAGTCTGTAGCAAATCCAGCAAAGATAGCTCCTGCATCTGCAAATTCTAAGAAGTTTTGAATTAACGCAAGTTGTTCAGTACTTGAATTAGTAATGAATGTTTCTATAGCTGCAAATATTTCACTAACATCTGGTGCACTACTACCAACAGGTCCAGTCATTGGCCCTACACTAAATTGTGCCATTCCTAAGTAGAATTCTAAAACCAAATTGTAGTCTTCAATATCCATTTCACTAACAACAGCATTAAGCATATTTACGACTTCATTGACTAAGTTCATTGTCGCAATTGTCGTTAAATATTCACCTTCGAAATCAACTGAATATCTACCATAATACTCCTCATTTAGCTCACTAAGTCTTGCTGCTGCTCTTAAAACTTCACCATCAGCTTCCACAAAAGCAGCTAAAGAATTATCAATAACATCTTCCATAATCACTTGTAAAGCCATTAAATTATCAAAAGTATAGAATGATAAGTCAATATCGCCAGCATTAAAGCCTTGATCTTCATATAACTCGATTAGAGATTGTTTATACTCTTCAATCATCGCTTCTTTATCTTCATCAGAATATACTTCATTAATAGCGTCTAATAACTCTTGATTATCTTCTTTGAAATCAGCGAAATAATTAATTGTTAAGATACTCACTTCAGCACTAAGCATATATTCAGAAAGGTCATCTTGACCTAAATCTTTGATACTTTGGAAAAATGCTTCGTCAAAATTATCTAAGAAAAGAATAAATGCTTCAAGGCTCATTAATATAGTCCCTGCAGTTTTTTCTGATGACATGTTTGTAGGCATCGATACATCCGAATATTCTTCTATTGCATCAGACATTGAATACATTGTTTCAATCACTAGAATCACATCAGTTGCGCTTGGCATAGTTTCTTGTAGTATATCTACCATTTCTTCTTTAATTAAAACTAACTCATTAACATTTAAATCAGCTAATCCATCAACATTTTCGAAATTAGATAAATTAGTAATTAAATCCTCAGAGATCATCTCTTCTATCTTTAAGAAGTAATCAACAACAAAGACAAAAGACTTAATTGCTTCATCAGAAGCATCTTCAACAGTATCAAGTAAACCTTCATACATTGCAATTTGTCTTTGTAACTCGTTTATCTGTTGTTGAAAATAGAAAGAGTTCCATGGATCTGTTAAAATTGCATTTTCATAATTAGTTATTTCATATTCTGCATATTCAATTTGATCTTGTAAGTAAACTGGCAACATATGTTTTATTAAAGCAGAAATCATTGCTTCAGTATTATCCATATGTTGTATCATTTCTTCAATTGCATCAAAAAAATCTTGAAGATCTTCAACTTCGTCCATTGCATCACTAAAGTCTTCCATACCATCCATCATTGCATTAAACTCTGATGTCAACATTCCTTTATTGACTAATTCTTCTGCGAAATCTTCGTTAAAACCAAAGCCACTATTAGCTACAGCTAGTTTCATACTACTAACTTCTTGTTCCTTATTGGCAACATAAGCTATCGAAACACTTTGAGCTGAATCTTGCATACCTCTAGGTGCTTGAGTAACTACAGTAAAGATTATTCTATCTCCTGTCAACTTAGAAAAATCAAATGAATTACTTCTAACTTTATCGACTTCTTCCCCATCGGCATAAACGAAATACCCTTTTGCATTATCTACAGCTGTCCAACTTAAAACTTTTCCTGTAATGCTAAGGTTTGTTGGCATAGGTATTTGTTCGTCATAAGAAATTTCAACTTCTGATGGGTTAGAATTACATGCACTAACTCCAAAAATTGTTAAAACAAAAATCATTAAAATAAATATTTTTTTCATAATTATCCCTCATTTCATAAATTCATATAATTAGTAAATAAAATCTTTATATATGTGTACTATATTATATTACAGATAACCTTGCTAGTCAAACATTCTTGACTCTAATCTCAATATATTCTAATTTCTCTACTTATGATTATTTTCTTTATCAACAAATAATAATAGATATAACTTACCGCAAAACTAAATATAACTACAAGATACCCTATACTCACACTTTGAACGCTTGCTGATAAATCCTTATAATAGTCAAAGAACAATAAAACATAACGAAGATTTTCTGATAGAATAAGGATTTCAGTTAAACCAACAATCACTATCGTCAATGTTAAAAGCAAAAACTCTTTAATCATATCATAACCAAAGCTATAGTTGCTTTGTCCAATTACTTTTATTTTAGCAATCTCATTTTTTAAAGTATAAAACTTTAGAACCGTATTATTAATGACTACAAAAACAAAACTTAATATAATAAAGACTGTAATTACAGTAAATAAAGCTAAAACATTCTTAGCTAAATCTAATGATTTGTTTAAGCTTTCTTCACCATTAATAATATAGTACATCTTTGCACTATAATCTTTGATCAAATCATCATTAACCGTCTCTATATTATCAGAGTTTACAAAAACAGAATTAATGCTCAAATCATAATTATCGAGTTTATCATAGATATTTGAGTAGACAATGTGGTCAAAATTGGTATCGATGAAGCCACCAATAACAAAGTCAATCTCCTTTAAATCTGGAGATATATCAAATTGGATTATATCCCCCTCTTCAAATCCATAAACAGTTTGATAAGTTTTTGGAAACAAAATATACGGTAGTTCATCATCTTGATACTCAGCCTTTACTTCCCCTAACTGATAATCAAAATAATTATAAAACGCGTTATTATCCATAGATACAAAGTTTCTTACTAATTGTCGATTATTTTGATTAATCTTAACAAAAACATTATTAAACACTAAAGCTGGATCAGCTTGATTAATATCATATTCTAATAAATCATCAAGCAAATCATCATCATAATCATAGATATTTACTACAAGTAGATCGAACTTGTTATCAATTTGAACTTGTTTTATTTCTCCTGCAATAAATAATCTTACAGAAACCATTATCGCAACAACTATTAAAGATAAGAAAACCACTTTTAAAGACTGATGGATATTTTTATTGATATTCATATATCTAGCATTAAACAAACCAAAGGTTGTCTTATCGTTTTTAAACACCCTCAGTATAGTTCGTAACACCATTACTAAAACACTTAGTGATACATATATCGATAGAACGACAATTACTAGTGAATTATATTTTAATGGAAAAGGCTTAAGAGTAATTACTATAATTAGAAAAATAGTAAAGATTAAAAATAAAACCGTATTAATCCTTCCTACAATATAACGTTTATCTCTTATTTTATCAATCGTTTTAACCCTTTCATGAGCCAGCAAGAGTCTTGTGTTTTTAAGATAAACTAACAAACCCAGAATAAAAGTTGTCGCAAGAATAATTAAAGGATTGATAATCAAAAAAGCTTTGACGCCATAAAAACTGGCTCCAATATTTATTACTAGGTGGGCGAGAATAGTACCAAAAATAAGACTGATAAATAGATAAATACCCCATTGATAAAAACAAACAAAACGGCCCATACTCTTTTTGCCGCCTAAAGTATCAATTACTCCCATTTCATTAAAGATATCTTTAAGAACAATTAAAAACAAAGAATCTAAAACAATTAACAAAGCTAGTAAAACAATAATACCAGCTACAACAATCATCGAAGTATATTCACTGACAATTCCATCAATATATTCTTCATCTACAGCATATCGAATAAGATAATCTTGATAAAGAACATCCGAATGTAAATCTTGGTAGATACTTTCATAATTGCTTGAATTAATGTAGATAACATTACCAAAGTTATCTAATAAACTTGTTGAATACAAACGAGTAAATAATACAGATTTATCGATAAAGAAACTATTATCAGAGAAAACCCCTTTGTCATTTACTACATCAGCAACTTCGTATTCAAACTTGTTTTCCAATATATAAAAACTAAAATAATCTCCTATTTCTAAGTTATTATTCTCACTAAATGTTTTTGTGATAATCGCCTGATTTGAAGATATATCAACATCGATATCAAGTAAAATCTCTAACTCATGCGGTAGTGAAGATAACATATTTGAATAATATAACTCATCAGCACTTTCAGTTAAAACTTGAAGATTAAAAAAAGCTAAAGCATAGGTTATATCCTCGTAGTTTTCGTTAATTTGCCGCTTATTTATAAAACGAGTTGGTGAGTATTCATCATAGCTAATAATTAAATCAATATCTTGATATCTAGTTTTCGCTTCTTTAGTAAAAATATCCTCATAAATACCTCTAACACCTAACATCATCATAAACACAGCAAAAACTAGTGATAATGTAATAATTATCACTAAAGTGTTTTTAAGATTAGAAATAAGGTTTCTTTTTGCTAATAAAAAACTAAATTTTTTCTCCGTCAATAAATTCACCATCTATCAGTTTAATAGTACGATTACAATACTTTAGATAATCATCATTATGAGTAACTAATACTATTGTAATTTTTTGTTCTTCATTTAATTTTTTTAACAAATTCATAATTTCTATCCCTTTTTGCTGATCTAAGTTTCCAGTTGGTTCATCAGCAAAAAGTATTTTTGGCTTATTGATTAAAGCTCTAGCAATTGCTATTCTTTGCTGCATACCACCTGATAATTCATTTGGATAGTAATCCTTAAACTCAAACATCCCTACTGTTTTTAAGATTTCATCAATCTCTTCAACTAAATCATCCTTGGCAATCACTTTAGCTAGTAAAATATTCTCATAAGCTGTTAAGTTTGGGATTAGATTATAAAATTGAAAAACAAAACCAATTTCTTTCTTCCTAATACTAGATAGTTCTTTATCATTCAACTGTGCTATATCACGATCATTCATTATAATCTGACCGCTTGATATCTTTTCCAAAGAACTAAGGCAGTATAATAAAGTAGTCTTACCACTTCCGCTTGGTCCAACTATACCTAAGAAATCACCATTTTCAACAGTTAAGGTGATGTCTTTTAACACATGATTATTTAGTTTACCCTGAGTATAAAATTTATTGATCGACTTCGCTTCTAATACTTTCATCAAATCACTGCCTTTTTATTATCTAGTTAAAATAATAATAACACTAAGACCAACTTTTTTCAACGAATTCAAAGAAAAAGAAAAACCCACAAAATGGGTTATTCTTGTTTCACTTTACACTTAATGTGATTTGTTTCATATTTTAACCAGAAGAAACCTAAGACCAGAAGTAAAAGTGCGATAAACTTATAAGGTAAACCAGCAAGTGGTAAAACCGCTACTGCAAAAGTTAAACCTATTGTTGAAAAGAATGCAATGACACAAGGCGTACAACCATAGGTTAACATTCCAAAGAGGAAGGCAAAACCTGACATAAATGTTCCTTTTCCTTCTTTACCAGTAATCTTTACCATCGCTGTTGATATATTCCACATTAAAGCTGATATAAATGCCATAATTATATTTAAAATGATATTTGCAATCACTAAATAGATTCCATAATCTTGAATCATCTGAGCATATCCTATATTTAAATGATCTAAAAGAATATATAAAGCAAAGAATAAGGTAAAGATAATGATTCCTTGTATAAGATATTTCTTCTCTTTTTGCATCGACCAAATTAGAGTAAACATTTTAACCACCTCTCATCTACTGTAAATTATATCATATTCTATTTTGATTATGATTAATTTTGCTTAAATAACAATCTAAGGGTTTCCTCATAAACTGCTCGTATTTCTTTATAAGAGACAATAGACTCATCTATTGGTTTATTAGCATTTAGAAACTTAGATATCTTATTATTATAACTTATTTTCCCAACATATGGATGTTTATTAGCTTCTAGATAATCGATGATTTTCTGAGTTAAAGTTTCATTTAAATCACACTTGTTAATGCATACAGCTATTCTTATCCTAAAATTATTCGCAGTTTTAATTATTCTCATCAAATCGGAAATTCCTGATTCCGAAGGTTCAGCTACTAACAAAACCATGTCTACTCCAGACATAGAAGCTATTACTGGGCAGCCTATTCCTGGTGGTCCATCAATAATAACCAAATCATTTTCAGTAGTATCCTTCACCATTTGCTTCTTAACTTTAGTAACTAATAAGCCAGAGTTTCCACTACCCATTTTTAAAGTAGCTGTAGAGAAAACTGTGTTTTCTTTATATAGTTTAACCTCGCCATCAATTGATTTAACAAAACTGATTGCTTTATGAGGACATATGTATTCACAGACACCACAACCCTCACAAAGATACTTATTTATATTGTATTCGCCATTTAAAAAGCTAATTGCATTAAATTTGCAGTTTGTAAAACACAAACCACATTTGACGCAAATATCTTGGTCTATTTCAACTTTATCAAGTCCATAGTAGTCTTCTTTACTAAAGAGATTATTGTTTAATGACAATAGATGTAGATTAGGAGCTTCGACATCACAGTCAGCAAAAACTCTCGCTTGAGAAAATCTGATGAAATTGCTAGCTATAGTGGTTTTACCTGTTCCACCCTTACCACTTAAAATTAAGAGCTGTTTCATGATTTTTCACCTAGAATTTTTGCTAGTATAGTTTCAAAATAAGATTTATAGTTGGTTGTTTCTTCAACAATTATTCCTTGCGAGTTAAGATAACCAATTTCTCTATTAAAAGGAATCTCAGTCAAAATATCAATATTCTTATTTCTTGCATACTCATTAATTATTTTTTCATCATTAGCTTTGTTTATTACTAGACCAACTTTTTTTCCAAATACTTGTGTCAATTCATAAACCATTTCTAGATTATGTAACCCAAAGACTGTTGGTTCGGATACTAAAACACAATAATCTACTTCTCTGATACTCTCCATAACACTACATCCATTACCAGGTGGACAATCAATGATGATATGATTAGAATCTCTACTAGCAGTTAATAAAGCTTCATTAATGACTTTTACTCCTGATTCTTCTCCGACATTTAAAACTCCTGAAATAATATGATGATTTAGATAATTTAGTTCTTGTATCTTACCAATAGTTTTCTTTTTTTCTTTAATAGCCCCAGTTGGACAAACAATTTTACATCCTCCGCACGAGTGACACAAAGAAGAAAAAACCCTAACTTTATCAAGAATCAAGGCTAGAGCATTAAACTTACAAAACTCACTACATTTACCGCATAAAATACATTTATCATTATCAATCACAGGAATATCAATATCTACATTTCTTTCAACTATTTTCCCTGAAAAAAAGATTTGGCCATTAGGTTCTTCAACATCACAATCTACATATGTGCTATTTTTTAAAGCTGATGTAAGATTAACAGATACAAAGGTTTTACCCGTACCACCTTTTCCACTCAATACTGCAATCTTCAAATTAAAACTCCTTCAGCTCGTTTTTCAAATACAACTCGATATTTTCCTCGATTGATTTGTTTTCTGACAAAAAAATCTTCAAATTACCTCGTAAAACATCTAATGCTTTTTCACCTACTCTAGGTGTTATCAATACTTCAACTTTGTTCTGTAAAAGAAATTCTGCTGTTTTGATACCTGCTCCGTGAGTTTGATCTTTTCTATCGTTTGTAAAAAACTCACCCGATTTAAGGTTAGTATCATAAATGTAGAAATAATTAGTTCTTCCTAAATTTTCTGAGACAAAAGCATTTTCTTCTTTATTAACACATGGTAAAGCAATAATCATAATTTCTTCCTCCTAAAATACAAATAAGCGACAGAAGTCGCTTAATTGCTTAATTATCGTTTTTTAATTCAGTATCTAAAACTTTAAGTCTCGCTTCTAATAAAGCTTTTTCCTTTAACATTTCTTCTTTAGTAATTGAGTTAGCTCTAAAGCCTCTTCCATAACACATACCAGGATTTCTAGTTTGACAATTACCCATTCTTCTACCTGTTAAAGGTCCATAACCATTAGGTCCTGTTCCATCTCTTCTTGGCATAGTTTCACCTCCATAATTGACATATGTCAATAACTATACCTTTATTATAACACTTAAAAAGCCAATGTCAACAGGAAAATATACTATTCTCTAACAAAAGGCATAGACATGCATCTAGGACCGCCTCTACCTCTTGACAACTCACTTGAAGGCATCGTATGTACTTTAATACCATGTTTTTCCAGTAAGCGATTTGTTATATGATTTCTTTCATAAACTATTACTTCTCCTGGTCGTAAAACAACAGTATTTGCCCCATCATTCCATTGTTCTCTGTCACTAGCTACTGGATCATCCCCTCCACAAGGAATCAATGTAATCTTCTTTTCTAAATAAGTAGACAGAATTTCATCTAGTTTACCTTCTATTGGTTTTACATCTAGTTTATTCTTCTTATCAACAGATCTAGTAATTTCATAAGCTTTAATCTCATGTTTTACTTCATGATGAATCAGGAACTTATCGTAGTCTATCTGGGTAAAAACTGTATCTAGATGCATGAAAGCTCTACTCTTAGGTATATCAAAGGCTAAGATTTTTTCATATTTTGTGTCATTAAAGAAGAAGAGATTTTTTGCTAGTTTTTCAATCGCTGCTGGATGTGTTCTTTGTGAAACACCTACAGCTAATATCTTTTCTGAAAGAACTAATACATCTCCACCTTCTAATGTTGGAATCATCTGTCTATGATAAAAATGAGGAATATCTTGTGTGCCGTAAAGTGGATGATATTTAAAAATGTATTCGCCATATATTGTTTCTCTCGATCTAGTAACGGAAAACATTTTTGAAATTGATACACCGTTACCAATAATTGCAAAAGGATCTCTAGTAAAGTAAAGATTAGGCATAGGATCAGTTATGAAAGGATAATCTCTTATATAATCTGACAATGTTCTTTTAGTAAAATTAGGAACTTCATCTTTTCTAATACCTGCCATTGTAAGAGCAATCATTTTCTTGGTAGATTTCATAGACTTCAAATGTTTAAAGACCAATAGTTTTAAAGTATCACTGGTTATTAGCGCTTCCTCGATAAACTGATTGATAAAACGGTCCTTAATCTCTTCTGAAACATCTAATGCTTCTGAAACTAAATCGGTTAAATAAAGAACTTCAACTCCGTTCTTTCTAAATATATTAGCAAATGCATCGTGTTCTTCTTGAGCTAAATCCAACCAAGGTATATCATCAAAAAGTAATTGACTAAGCCATTTCGGGGTTAAGTTCTCTAACTCTCTTCCCGGTCGATGTAACAAAACCGTTTTTAATTCGCCTATTTCTGATTTGACATTCAATAAAGACATATTTTCCTCCTATTGTTTGGGTTCGAATTCAGCGGTAAAGTGTCGTAAAATTGGGGATTCATATTTGAAAGCTAAGCCTTTAAGTTCTTTACCCCTTTTCGCTACATTTATTAAACAATCTGCAACATATTTCAAATGCTCAAAAGTATAAGTTCTTCTAGGAATTGTTAAACGTAAAAATTCTTTATCCGCCTTTAAATTCTCTTTGGTATCTGGGTCTCTTCCCAATAATAATGACCCAATTTCAACAGCTCTGATTCCACCCTCAAGATAAAGTTCATTACAGATTACTTGAGCAGGAAACTCATCGAAAGGAATTTGCGGGGCAATAGCACCGCAATCAACAAAGACTGCATGGCCACCAGTAGGATATTGTATTGGTACGTTACCAGCTCGTAACAAGTCTCCTAAATACCTTACTTCATCAAGCCGGTATTGGAGATAATCTTCCTCCAAAGCTTCTTTTAATCCAACAGCTAAAGCATCCATATCTCTTCCAGACAAACCACCGTAAGTTGGAAAACCTTCCATTGGTATTACCCTAATTAAGCATTGCTTATATAATTCTTCATTATCTTTTATCGCTATTAAACCACCGATATTTACCAAGCCATCTTTTTTTGCGCTCATTAAGAAACAATCAGCTAAATCAAAAGTTTCTTTAGCAATTTCTTTCACTGATTTATTTTCATATCCAGGTTCTCTTTGTTTAATAAAAAAAGCATTCTCAGCATATCTAGCACCATCAATAACAAGAGGTATATCGTTATATTTAGCGATTTTTTCAACTTCACGCATATTTGCTAAAGAAACTGGTTGTCCTCCGGCTGAATTATTTGTTATCGTCATAATTATCGCCGCTACATTCTCTTTTTTCTTTTCTTTTATTAGTTCTTGTAATCTATCTATATCAAAATTACCTTTAAAAGGATAGTCTAAATCCAAATTAAAACACTCTGGACAAACACAATCTATCGCTCTACCACCCGCTAATTCTACATGAGCTCTAGTTGTATCAAAATGAATATTTGAGATAACAAACATACCTTTTCGTTTAATTAAGTTTGGCATAACTACTTGTTCTGCACCTCGTCCTTGATGTGCAGGTATAACATACTTATAGCCTGTAATCTCTTTTACTGTATTTTCTAATCGAAAGAAACTCCTTGAACCCGCATAAGCTTCATCGCCCATCATCAATGCACCCCACTGAAAATGGCTCATAGCACCTGTTCCTGAATCAGTTAATAGATCAATAAAAACATCTTCGGATCTTAAACGAAAAGGATTAAAACCTGCTTCAATCAATCTCTTAACTCTTTCTTCTTTACTAATCAGCCTAATCGGCTCTACCATTTTTATTCGAAATGGTGGTAGTGAATATCTACTCATTATTTCCTCCTGTTTTATAATTTGTTATGAAAACCCTTACTTTGTCTCTTCAATTATACTATAGTTTCCTCTTATAGTAAACGATTTATCAAGCAAAAAAAGATTAGAATTAATCTAATCTTTATCTTGAAAAATTTCTTTTCTATGTAGTTTATAGATTTGAACCATATGACCAATATTACCTTCACCAGCAAACTTAGATGTATTATAAAAGTTTTCTGTTAAACTCATCCAAACAAGCGGATGGATTTCTTCAACTAAATCTACATCAGTTTTTATTTTCCCAATATAAACCATCATTTTCATATTGATTGGATACCAAATAAAATCCATAAATGGAAATAACGTTATTTTCTCTCGAGAAATTCCGGTTTCTTCAAACAACTCCCGGTAAGCACTCTCAAGATAGTCTTCTCCTGGTTCCACCTTACCACCGACAAGATTAAACAATCCCTTATAAGGATCTTTTAAGCGATGACACATCAGCAAGCTATCTTCAGACTGATTTAAAACCATAATTAAGTTGAATAACTTCATTAATTACTACCAAAGCCAGTTATATATTAAATATGTTAAAACTGCAATACTAGTAGAAAGGAATGTGCCCCAAACTAAATCAACTACTGTAACGATTATTGGCCAATCTTTTAAAGTAGCTAAGTTGGTTAAATCATAAGTAGCATAAGTCATAAACCCAAACAAAGCTCCAGCAAGTAAAGCTTTACCAATACTACCTTGGTCTATAGCTGGCATAATTGCAAAATAAACTAAACCAACAATGAATAACAAGTAAAACACCAAAGCAGCAATCAAGTTTGGTGAAGAACTCATTAAATGTCCTATTTGGTTCTTATAAAACTTAGGCGCAATTAACCCTAACCAAACAGCATCTATTGCTAGAAAAATAATAAAGGCTACCAAATACATTTTTAAAAAACTCATAATTTCTCTCCTTAATCTATTTTATTCATATCTTCAACATACTTATCAATATTAAATTTACGTTTCAATCCATTTGCATTCATGTATCTTAATTTCCCAAAAATCGGTCTTTCAGTCCAAGCTCGGTCATGTTTACCAAAACACCACGCCACACCACAATAACCATTTGGTGTTAGTCCATCTAAAAAGTAATAATTATTAAGTCTTATAGCTATCTGATAAGCTTCTTCATATGTTTTTGACCATTCGATAATCTTTTTACACCAATACATTCGCATATATGAATGCATTTTACCAAGATAAATCATTTCTTTCATAGCGGCATTGAAATAAACATCATGAGTTCTAAAATTGATGTAATCATCAAGATTATAGAGATAATCCCTTTTATCTTTTAAATGTTTATCCATTGTTAGATAAGCCCAATCATAAGTCATGTACTTAAAATTATCATATGTTGGATTAAAATAAACAAAATTATAAGCTAACTCTCTTCTAACAACTAATTCCTCGATAAAAGATTCTTTGTTTTCGCTATTGATTGGTTTTAGTAAATTATAAATTGTTACTGGAGAAATAAATCCATACTTAAGATAAGGACTTAAATCCGATGTCAATTTTAGTGAAGGATCATTATGTAAGTGATACTTATCAAGTTTGTTTGTAATAAAATCTTCTAAGATTCTCAAAGCTTCAATCTCAGCATTAGTTTTCTTAAAACCTAATAGTACTTCTTCTTGATACTCAGACATTTTTTTAGTTATTTTCGACCGAATAGTACGGGCAGAATACTCTTCTTTATCTGAAACTTCTCTTATCGGTACAAAAACATTAGCTTCTACTTCAAACAATGAAATACCATGCTTATTAGCGTATTTTAAGATGTTATTATAGTACTCGAGATCAAACCTTAAATAAGCCTTATCTATATATATTGCTTTTGTATCCTCAAATATTTGCGTAATTTGATAATCCCTTGAGACTTTAAAGATTTTATCACTTAACTGCTTAAGTTTTTCTTCTAGATCTGATGTTCTTTCATTAAAAAACTCAAGATTTCTAAAGTTTTCTTCATAAGGTTCAACAATCACTATCACTAAGTTTAAACTATTATCCTGGCTATACTTATAAGCCTCAGCTAAACTGTAATTATTATATATCCGAAAAGTTTTTGTCATTAAATATACAACATTACAATTCTCATTAAAAAAATCTAATACAACTGTTTTTCTACTCATTTGTTTTTTTCTTAAACCAAGGAATAAATGCATTAGTTGCATCTGCATATTCATCCCAGCCAGGAGCTTCTTTCATTCTTTTTTCAAGCATTGGAACACCACTAACAAATCTTAATAAATAAGTAATGACAATTGGTCCAACAATAATATAAATATTAGCTCCACCAGCTAAAGCATAAACAAAAACTCCCCACCATAATAATGCTTCACCAAAATAATTAGGATGTCTTGTATAAGCCCATAAACCTTTTGTCATTAGTTTTTGGTCCTTATTTTTATTTGCGATATGATCTTTTAATTGCTTATCTCCTATAACTTCAAAAGCATAACCAATAATCCAGATAACAATTCCAAAAATCACACCAAACCATTCAAAACCAGTCAAATTAAACCCGTTTTGAAAGCCATAAATATTTATATAAAAAACACCAATACCAACAACAAACATAAATAATCCTTGTAACATAAAGATCTGTAAAAAAGCTCTTGGGATTACCCATTTACCCCAGTCTTCACGCCACTTCTTATATCTAAAATCTTCTTCAGCAAAAATATTTCGTTTTAGAATGTAATAGAATAGCCTTAATCCCCATAAACTAACAAGAATGTTAACTATTAATTTCTCAATTGCATAGCCATTTACAAAAAACAATATCCAAGCTGTAACAACAAAACCTAAGCCCCAGCCAATATCTACTATACTATTATTTTTTATAATAGTTGCGACAATGAAAAAAATCAAAAAGTATCCAAGAATAATCAATAAAGCTAATTCTAAACCCATAAAACCATCTCCTATTTTTTAATATATCCTATTGCCACTGTACCTTTACCACTATGAATAGCTGTAGCACTTGATACTTCAGCAGTGAATTCAGGTTTTCTACCAATAATTTCTGTAAAAATATCAATATATTCATTTAAAAGTTCCTTATTTAGACAATGAATTATCGAATATCTTTCTATTCCTGTTGCTTCTAAATCCTTCTTTACGTGTTTAACAATCTTTTTAGTGATTGATTTTTTTGATAAACCAAAGCCAAAAGCAGCTCCCTTGCCCGATTTATCAATTGACATAATCGGTCTAATCCCAAAGAACATTCCAATCTTACCAACCGCTTTAGGCAATCTACCACTCATTGTTGCATATTTAAAAGTTTCTAAACAAACTAATATCTCTGCTTTTTGTTTATCTTCATTCAAAATGTTCTCAATTTCTTCAATACCCTTACCAGACTTAACTAATTCAACAGCTTTTTGCACTAATAATCCTTGTGCAACCGAATTAGTTAAAGTATCAACTATTCGAATGTTCTTCCCTTTAGCGCTTAACGTATCCACTTCTTTTTTTATCACTTCGTGGGTTGCACTAAGTTTACTAGAAACTGTAATTACTAAAATATTTTGATAATTTAAAAGCAATTTTGAAAACAAATCATTAATGTACTTAACAGTCGGTGTTGCCGTTGTTGGGTACTCTAAACTTGTTTCAATCAAATCAAATAAAATCTCATTATTTATCGTTAACTTATCATAATAATTAACATTTTCAACACTAACATTTATCGGTACTACTACCACTGAATTTTCTTTTAAAAATTCAGGATCAATATCCGCAATAGAATCAGTCACAATAACAGTATCACTACTATTATGCTTCATGTTGATATCCCCAATCATATCATCTACTTTTTGATTAACAATATGACCAAATTTTTTCAACTCACTAAACACTAATTCCGGAGTATTTGTATGAATATGAATTCTAAACATTTTTGACCCCATAACGACAATCAAACTATCGCCATAAGGTTTTAATGTATTTAGAATTACTTCTTCATCTTGATTTTCGTATTCAACTAAACCTTCAGTACAATATCTAAAATTTATTTCCTCTTCAAAATCATGGGTATTATCAATTTCTAATTCTTCATAAGCTGCTTCTTCAATTACTTCATCATTAAAATAGCTATTAATTCCTTTTAAAAATAAAACAAACCCTAAGGCTCCACTATCAACTACATTATTTTTCTTTAAAACAGCCAATTGTTCTTTAGTCATTTCTAAAGATTTTTCTGCTTTTGCAAAAGCGATTAAGAAAAATTCTTTAATATTTGTCACTGCAGAGAGGGTATCTTTTAAACTGTTTGCCCAATCCTTAATAACGGAAATCATTGTTCCTTCAACGGGATTTGATAATGAAGCATAGGTATGCTTCACACTCTCCAAAGCCATTTCCGCAAACTCTTTCAAACTTACTTTTTCTTTTCCAGTCGATGAAGCTCTTAAACCATTTACAAACTGAGCAAAAATTACCCCAGAATTCCCTCTAGCACCAATCAAAGCAGAATTACTGATTGATTCTAATGTCTCATGAAAAGAATCTAAAGGTTTTGATTCTCGAGAAATTGTTTGCATAGTGAAAACTAAATTATTCCCTGTATCGCCATCAGGAACAGGAAAAACATTAATATCATTTAGTTTCTTTCTTTTTTTAACCACAAATGAAGTTCCATAGTTAAACATTTGAAATAAATCTTTTCCACTTAAGTATTCCATATTCTCACCTGCTATTAATTATAAATTTATCCATTTTAATTGTATCATAAATTCTTGTTCATTTAAACGGAGAAGCAATAAAAATTAACGAAAAATAAATAACACCCTAGATATTATCTCATAGGGTGTTATTGACTTTAAAGATTATTGCTATTCTGATATATGTCTAAATTGTTTAAAATACATACTTAGTAAATCTACTACATTAGCGAAAATAATAACTCCAACTAATATACCTATTATTCTTCTTATTCCTGTTTCAACAGCGTTTACAGTAAAATCTAATTCTAAAGCTATTTTATTAACAAACTCAGCATTGATTAGATTATCTCCAAGCAAGAATATAACTGCTACAATCAAACCAATCACTTTAGCTATTGTATATAAAGCAGCTAAAATAGTTGTCCATTGCCCTTCTTTTATCTTGAACAAATACACCAAAACATCAAGCATCAAACTAACAGCATAAAAAACTACAAAAGTTCTTGTATAGTCATTGTTGAATAATGCAGCCTCAACAACCCAATCTCCGTCTGTGTTAAACCAACCAAAATACATATTGCTATAGTATAGTAAATACAACCAAACTGTTCCAAAAATAATAGTAAAGATTAAACCTGATATTGAGCCTGCACGAGATATTTTCAAGCTGTTTTTCTTCGGAACTTCGGGCAAATCTTTTACATCCCATTTTTCTTTTTTGTTGTCAACATTATAATTGATTATTATAAAGATTAATGTTACGACTGCAAAACCACTTAACATCAAATTGACAATGTTACTGATAACTTCTGAAATGACTTCTGCGAAAACACCAATAAAAGTTGTTGCGTTGATGTCTTGTAGAGAGCCTATCAATCCAAAGCCTAAACCAATACTGGCCATTATCACTAAAACAATTTTTAAAACATATAGATAATCAGCCATCCATTCTTCAGAAATCAAATTTTTCTTATTAGTTCTATAACTATTAGCTAAAGATCTCGGTGAACCTAGAGAATATAAGATGTTTTTTACATCTTCATCACTATACTCATCACCTAACATTTCTAAAATATTTGATTTCAGTTCTTCCGCCACATCATCCCTCATTTTTAGTGGCAATCTTCTTGTTACATCATAAACATACTTTTCAATTAACTTACTCATCTCTACCCCTCCAAAATCTCTTTCATTTCTTTATTTATTTGTTTCCATTCTTTTTTTAACTCATCTAATACTTCTAAACCAAAATCACTTATAACATAATATTTTCTTGGCCTTGACTCTGTTGTATTCCACTCACTAGCTAGTAACCCTTGACTTTCAAGCCTTCTAAGTAAAGGATAGAGTGTCCCCGCCTCAACATTTATGCTATTACTGTCTAACTTTTCTAACAAAGAATAACCATATTCCTTATTAGTAAGTTGGCTTAAGACAGCGAGAATCTGCGTACCCCTTCTAAGTTCTACTTTCAAACTTTCAATGTTTACATCAGCCATTATTATCACCCCGTATATATTATACTGTATGTCATACTATATTGTCAAGCATTTATTATTAATTTTTTTTATTACATTTGCTTTTTCTTAAGCAAACTCGTTGACAAGAACAAAAAATATGGTATATTTAAAGCATAAATATTATTTAAGGAGGTTTTTTTATGGAAAAAACTAGTTTAGAAAGCTTACGTAAATTCAACATGAAAATGGGCGGTTTGCATTTGATTCAAGGTGTTTTAATGCTAATTCTTGCTTCAACTGTAATTCAGACAATCTCTGAGTTCAAACCTACCATTACTCAACTTTACTTAGAATACAATACAACCACACAATCACTTGAAGTAGCGATGAGGGATTTATTCCAATTACCATTTGGATTTCTTGTAGCGTTATTCTTATTACTATCTGCGCTTGCACATGCTTTAATTTCAATACCTAAGAAAACAAATGCGATTTACAACGCCGATTTAGAAAAAGGTATTAACAAGTTCCGTTGGTTTGAGTACGCACTTAGTTCATCAATCATGATTGTTTTAATCTCTACATTATTTGGAATCTACGATCTCGGATCATTAATTCTTATCTTTGTAGTTAATGCTTCAATGAATCTATTTGGTCTTTGGATGGAAGAAAAGAATTCTGGCAAAGATAAAAAAGATATTAAATGGGGACCATTTATTTACGGTACTATTGCTGGCCTAGCACCTTGGGCTGTTGTAATAATCTACATGGTAGGTAATGGTAATCTTGATATGGTACCATGGTTTGTTTGGGCAATCGTAGCTACATATTTTGTTGCTTTTAACACTTTCCCAATCAATATGATTTTACAATACAAAGGTGTGGGAAAATGGAAGAATTATCTTTATGGGGAAAGAGTATATATTACTTTATCACTAGTTGCTAAAACAGCTCTTGCTTGGTTAGTATTATTTGGGGCGATGCAACCATAATCAAAACAAAAACACAAAATAAAAGAACCAGTATCTAATGAACTTAGAATCTGGTTCTTTTTTTTAAAGTTTTTTCTGTATTAAACTGTATATTTCATCACTGCTGAGTAACTTTCCATAGCTAACCACTTCACCATCAATCAACAAACCTGGTGTCGATAACAATCCTGATTTAGCAATCTCTTGCATATCAGTCACGTATTCAACCACAGCCTCTACTTTGTTTTCGTTAACAGCCTCTTTAACATGATCAAGTAACTTTTTACATTTTTTACAACCTGAACCTAAAACAGAAATTTTCATACATTTTCTCCTCTCAAATTATCTTCTATCGGTTTAAACCAATGTTTCGTCTTATTTGCAATTTTAACTAAGATCAACATTACGGGGACTTCCACTAAAACCCCAACTATTGTCGCTAAAGCAACTCCTGGATTTAAAGGGAATAATGCAATAGCTACCGCGACAGCTAGTTCAAAAAAATTACTTGCCCCAATCATTCCAGCTGGTGCTGCGATATCGTGTGATAGTTTCAGTTTCTTACTGGTGTAATATGCTATAAAGAATATCATAAATGTTTGAATAATTAATGGTATAGCAATTAAAAGAATATGAATCGGATTATTTAAAATAACCTCTGTTTGTAAAGAAAATATTAAAACTAAAGTCATTAATAACCCGAAAATTGTAATAAATTTGAATTTTGGTATAAACACTTCATTAAAATATTTTTCCCCTTTATTCTTGATAATCAGATATCTAGTTAATGAAGCTGAGGCAAGGGGAACCACAACAAACAGAAAAACTGAGAGGAACAAAGTTAACCAAGGAACACTAAACCCTCCGATCCCAAGTAACAAACCAACAATCGGAACGAATAAAACTAAAATAATCAAATCATTCGTAGCGACTTGCACTAAAGTATAAGCAGGATTTCCTTTTGTCAAACTACTCCAAACAAAAACCATTGCTGTACATGGCGCTGCTCCTAACAAAACTGCCCCCGCCAAGTAATCCGCTGCTAATCCTTCTGGTATGAAAGAAGAAAAGATAATATTAAAAAAGAAATAAGCAATAACGAACATCGTGAAAGGTTTGATTAGCCAGTTTACTACCCAAGTAATATACAAACCCTTAGGATTCTTTGAAATATTCTTTACTGAAGTAAAATCAATCTTTAGCATCATCGGATAAATCATTACCCAAATCAAGATACCAATTGGGATATTAACATTAGCCACTTCAAACTGATTTAAGAAATCAGGTAGACTAGGCAGATAATAACCAATACCAACTCCAATTAACATACATATAAGCACAAAAACAGTTAAATACTTCTCAAAAAAACCAATCTTCATATTCTGCTCCTTTTAAATAAACAAGTAACTAAAGCCATTAAACAGATATCCCATAATTATAATTCCTAGCACCACAAACCCAACAAAAACTAGTAACAATTTCGTTTTCACAACTTTTTTTAACATTATTATTGATGGTAAAGAAAGTGCAGTTACCGCCATCATAAATGCTAAAACAGTGCCTATTCCCACACCCTTTAAAACTAATGCTTCCGCAATTGGCAGAGTACCAAAGATATCAGCATACATCGGAACTCCTAATACCGTCGCAATAAGAACTGAAAAAGGATTACTGTCTCCTAATACCGTTTCAACAAATTCTTGACGAACAAATCCATGGATAAAAGCTCCTATCCCTACACCAACTAAAATATAGATCCATACTCTTTTTAAAACATCTTTGACTTGATCTATTGAATAATCAAAACGCATTTTTCTAGTAAGTTTTTCCTCTTCCACATTTACCTGGTCAATGGTTTTCCCTTCAAGAATAAAACTTGCAACATATTTTTCCATTTTGAAAGCAGAAATCAAAGAACCACTAATCACAGCTATTATCAAACCAACAATCACATAAGCAATCGCGATTTTCCAATTAAAAATAGTCGCTAGTAAAAGCACTGAAGCTAAATCTACTAAAGGAGATGAAATCAAAAACGAGAAAGTAACTCCTATTGGAAGACCAGCTTTAGTAAAACCAATAAATATTGGTATGGATGAACAAGAACAAAAAGGCGTAACTGTTCCTAGTAATGCTCCTACTATATTAGCCCATATTCCTTTAAACTTACTTAAAATTCTCTTCGTTTTCTCCGGTGTAAAATATGACTGAATCCAAGATGCAAAAAAGATTAAAATCGATAACAAAATAAATATTTTTATTACATCATAAATGAAGAATGATAAACCAATAAATATCTTAGAATCCTCCACGAATCCAAAAACATCTCTAAGAAGTAAATTTATTAGACTTTCAAGCCATTTCATTTTTAGTAATTGCTCATTCATCCATTCCAAAACTACCACTATAGATCACAACGTCCTTCCAAGGTTTTTAAATCCTGCAAGAAAGTGATTAGTTCATCAATTTTATTAAAATCAATATAATGCTTTTTCCAATTTCCTTCTCTTTTACAGTTCGTTAAACCAGCTTTATTCAAAATATTCAGATGATAAGACATTGTCGGCTGGGTAATCGGCAATTTGTCAATGATTGTACAACCACAACTTTCACCCTTAATCAAAAGTTTTATGATCTCTAAACGGTTTTCATCCGCAAAAGCCTTAAATAGTTCTACCATTTCTTTCTTCATAATAAGCCTCCTTAATATAGATACTTATCTATATAGATAAACATCTATATTATAAATCATTCTTTTCTCTAAGTAAAGAAAAAATACTAATTTTTTAATTAGTATTTCAGTAGCTTCTGTTCAAGCTCGTTTTGTATTTTTTCTAGTTTACTTATTAAACCATTCATCCACTCTGGTTTTTCTTTAGGTATTCCCGCTAAACTATAAGTAATCCTTGCATATTTATATAAATCAATAAATAGAAGGTGAACTCTATTCATAACAAAGTTAGTCTGACCATACCCCTCAAGAAAAGCTTTCTTCAAATTAACAACATCAATGGAATAATCTTCGCCATACTCATCCATTGATAATAATGCTTTTATAACATCAACATCATAATAATGGACCATTAAATCTTCAAAATCAATAACAGATAAACATGTATTTGACTCATTATAAATAATATTATCTAACTCAAAATCATAATGAACGATCCCATAATTAGCTTGACTAAGTTCTTTGTATTCATCTATATTTTTCGCAATAACATTTTTTATTGCTTGGTTATCAATTTGCGAGTCCACCCAATTTAAAACTGAAAAGTGATTTCTTAATTTTGATTCACCAAAGGCTTTTGAGTATTTATGAAAATTCTTTAACAATCTTCCATATTCAAAACAGATCTCTTCATTTACCTCTACATCATCTAAAGTTTTCCCTATAACCTCTTTAAAGCAGCTGACATAATAGTCTTGATAAGTGTGGATATATTTACCTGTTTTTGATGGTATTGGTTTATTTACATTTAGTTTATTCTTATCAAGAAATAACAATAAACTAATTTCTGTCTCAAGATTGCTGATATCTTTTTCCTCTTTTGGACTATACCTTAAGAAATACTTTCCATCATCTTTAACTACCAAATACAAAACATTAGCAGATGAACGATAGAAAAAAACCCTATAAGTGTCTTTTTCAAACCAAAGACCTGCTAGTTCATTTGCTAAAACATCATTTTCAATTAAATTTTTTATTCTAAGCATTATTACCTCCCTTAGACTTTTCTATGTATCCAGTTCATCAATCATAACACTCTTAATTACGAACTCTTCAGTTGGCCCTTTATAAGGATATATCACTTTCCTTTTCCTAGAGATATGCAATGATAACTTAGGACAATTATTAACACATCTATAACAGAGAATACAGGAATTATTAGTCTTAAGTTTTCCCTCACTGATTTCAAAATTTTTAACTGGGCATATTTCTACGCACTTACCACATAAAACACATGTATCTTCGAGTTTTATTGAAGAATCAAAAATTTGCTTTTCTAATCTTTGAAAAGGAAATCTTTGAACTAACCCAAGAAATAAAGATAAAATTGATGAGCCTTTTAAACTGATTTGATCATCAAGGATTTTATGAGCAAAAACTTGACAGTTATTATTTAACTTTTCAATTTGCTTCTCTGTTAAATGCTTACCTGGCTTAAATATTTTAATATCTGTTATATTATTAGGCATGTTAAAATGAGCTTGTTGATGAACCACCATTTCTCTTTTTCTAAGTCTTTTTCCAATATAGTTCGCTCCATCTCCAGAGTACATCATTTGCGTGCAAAAAATAAAGATTCTTTGTGAAAGCACTGGCAAGCGATTAACCCATTCATTCACGATCTTTGGTACATCAGACCCGTAAATAGGATACCCTATCCCGATAATATCGTAGTTAAAATTTGATTCATCATCCTCTAGATGATTTTCAATTGCTAGAATATCTACTAGATGTCCTTTACTCTTAAAATGTTTTTTAAGTGTATTGGCAACAAAGTAAGTATTTCCTGTTCCAGAAAAATGAAATATCCCAATTTTCATAACAACCTCTTTAATCTATTTAATTTATCCCACTATACCATAAAGGGATATCTTTTTTCATAAAATCGTACCATTGAAGAATATTTTCTGCTTGTACAATCATCGTTTTTATTTCTTCTTCGCCAAAAGGAATAGCCCAAGGCAAAGAAGATAAGGTATTGCTTGTAATATACAATTTTAATAATTTCCAAAATTCCATTGGCACATTATCATCAAAATACCCATTAATCATCCCTGTCGCAAACATTGGTGAAACTGCTACACACCAAACAATCCGATTAAACTCCTCCCAAGGATCTCCAAAATCAAATCTATTAAAATCAATAACGATAATCTCTTCTTTTTCGTTTAGCATCAAATTACCGATATGGTAATCTCCATGTTGAAAGGTTTGTGGTCGATCTTTTAAAATACCTCTATTTTCTTCAATCCATTTTAAAAACAAATCACCATGCTTATATTTTAAACTACATAATTGATAACCTTCAATCTTCTTATCCATTTTATGATTGAATCTTTTATCCCAAGCTTCCATTTTCAAAGGTGCTTTAATAGAATGTATTTTCTTAAGAATTTTACCAGCAATCTCACCAAAATGATACTGTCTATCTTCAGAATAATGATTGATAACCTTATCCAACTCTTTTCCTTCAATCCAACTTTGTAATGAATATACTTCTTCCTCAACAACACCAAACTCAACAGGATTACACATCGGAATTTGCATATTTGACAATTGTTGCATCATCTCGAATTCTTGTTTTTTTGTTTCAAAATTCTTCAAGTTAGAAACCCTTAAGAGCAGTTTAGTATTATTTTTGAGCACACAAAATAATTCATCATTTGACCAACCCTTATTAATCTTATAACATATTGTTAAATCTAATTTTTTCAAATTCTACCTCCAGTACTGTTATTAAGCATTTAAACATTAGAAAAGTGATAATTGTTCATCTAATACATCAAAAGAATTTAAATAAGAAAAAACATCATCAACCTCACATAAGATATTATGTTTTTTACACGTATCTTTAAAAATACTCATTAAAGTTTTATGTCTTGGACTACTGCACTCATAAGAGTTTTTAAATTGTTCTATATACTTCGTTTTTAAACCCGGGAAATACTTATCTAGTTGAGTATAAAAATACTCTCTATTTCCTTCTCTCATTGTTACGCCAAAACCAAAGCATAAAATCCCTTTCACTTTAGCTTCAATGCAGTAATTTAAAATTCCTCTGAGGTTTTCTTCTGTATCATTAATAAATGGAAGAATTGGACTTAACCATACCACAGTGGGAATTCCTTCATCACGCATAATATTTAAAACATGGACTCGCTCTTTTGTAGTGGATACATTTGGTTCAATCATCTTACATAGATCTTCATCAAATGTAGTCAAGGTCATTTGAACCACACATTTTGCTTTTTTATGAATTGATTTTAACAAGTCTAAATCTCTTAAAATTCTCGCTGATTTCGTTTGAATAGCTAAACCAAATCGATATGTATCAATTACCAAGAGACATTTTCGAGTTAATTCCAGTTTTTCTTCAAGATGAATATATGGGTCTGTCATCGCTCCAGTGCCAATCATGACTTTTTTACGTTTCTTTATCAATTGACTTTCTAGAATTTCTACTGCATTTCTTTTTACTTCAATATCTTCAAAATCATGTTTCATCTGATAGCATTTACTTCTACTATCGCAATAAATACAACCGTGGGTACACCCACGATAGAGATTCATACCATTTTTTGGTGATAAAATTGTTTTGTAATCAGCATAGTGCATATTAGTTCCAACCTTTTATTGATATGTACAAAAATATTTATTAAAAAATTTATATAATAATCCCAGCAATAATTACCAAAGCAACAATTATTGGTGCAGGTACTTTTTTTGATAATAATAATCCCATTGTCAAAAGTAATACAATAAAATTATCTATTGATAAACCACTATCTCTCATTAGTACTAATCCCGCTGAAGAAATCAAACCAGCAGCGATAACTGTAACACCTTTTAAAGCTACCCTAATACCTTTAACACCCTTAATTTGTTCCCAAACTGGAAGAATAAAATTAATTAAAAGCAACCCAGGTAAGAATATCCCAACAGCACTCAACACCCCACCTAAAGATTGAGTTAAGATGGAAGAACCTCTAGCTGCCATACCACCAGCATAAGCACTAAAACTAAACATAGGGCCTGGTAATCCTTGTACTAATCCAAATCCTGTTAAAAACTCTTGGCTTGTCATAAATTGTTGGACCTCAACTAAATCCGTATACATATAAGGGACAACAACTTGACCACCACCGATGATTAAATAACCATAACGATAAAATCTTTCAAAAAGCCATAACAATTGATTTTTCCAAATTATAGTCATAACAAAGGCACCAATAGCAATAAATACAAAAAACCCTAAGTATAAGAACGGAGGTTTAATAACAACCTTATTCCACAAGTCTTTTTCTTTAGATTGGATAATGGAAACAAAACCGCCACAAAAAAGTAGTAACGGAAAAACCCATACAGCTCTATAGAAAAACGTTATTATAAGGGCGAGTAAATATAGAATGATATATACCTTGCCCTTAACAACTTTTTTTCCAATCTTAAAAGCAGCTACACCGATAAATCCAACCGCCATTGGACCAATATACCTTAAGACATCAGTTGAAATCTGATGCTCTACTAAGAACTGATAAAGAAAAGATAAAACAGTCATTAAAACAACTATTGGTAAAGCCCAAACAATCATAGTAAGCATAGCTAGAACAGGTCCGCCCATTTTATAACCAATCGATACGATGGTTTGTGTGCTGCTAGGACCAGGAATAATGCTAGTTAAAGCGATATACTCACCAAGTTCTTCTTCGGTAATATACTTCTTTTTCAAAATCAATCTCTCAGTAAAAACACCGTAATGAGCTTCTGGTCCACCATAAGCTCCTAAAGAACAAATGAAAACATCCCACAAAAAAGTTTTCCACATAGACTTTACATTAGTTTCCAAAACAAACCTCTGCTAAATTCCGACATAAATACTTATTATCAAACTTAAAATGAACACTATTCCAGAAATACCTAATGGTAAGTGTTATTTATATTATATCAAAGTATACTTCTATGAAGAAGATTTTTTTCTGATTTACTAAGTAAAA
>NPID01001526.1_pt1 | contig 58715 bp, 54 predicted proteins | sample 8637491 | NCBI WGS metagenome assembly NPID01 (sample SAMN07420843, study PRJNA396082) | bioreactor metagenome | isolation source: sample BA6 brine-fed electro-methanogenic bioreactor BA | place: Japan: Kochi | collected 2016-06-14 | reverse complement strand
CACTCGGCTTCTCAAATGCGGGGAAGGGGATATTGACCTTTGAATTTTTTAGTACCATTTTATTTTAGTTGGTGTAATACTCAATTTCTAAGAGAAAGTTTATGGCTAGGAATTTGTCCAGACTTTGTTGAAGCCGGAAGTTTTCTAATTATTTTCGGAGAAGACTGAGGACTTGTTCGAAGATATACAAGGTGACTGAACGTTACGTTTTATGTCGAGTTCCGCAAGGCAGGAAATAATTAAACAACTGTAGGGTAGCTTTGCCTTCAACAACGTGTCTGGTTGCTTTTTGTCTTACTTTTTACAATTAAAAAGTGAGAAAGCGAAGAACTTTGTTCTTCAAGAGAATGCATACAGCAAACTCCATCTAAAACTAAAAAATAATACAAAAAACTTAATTACAACTAACCTTCCCAAACAAACTCTCAAAAGGTATTTTCAACTGCTCATGTAAATTTTTTATCATATCAGTTGTAAGTTTTCTTTGCCCCTTTAAAACTTTTGATACAACTGCTTTATCACCTAATATAGGTATCAAATCTTTTTGTTTCAAGCCCTCTTGTTCCATTCTAAATAAAATAGCACTTATTGGGTCTGGTGTATCTATTTTGTAATGTATCTGTTCATATGCTTCTACTAATGTAGTCAAAACTTCTAATTCATCAAATTCAGGTGTGTTTGGTTCTGATTCCATTAGTTCATCAATTCTATTTAATGTATTTTCATAATCTTGTTCTGTTCTAATTGGTTTTATACTCACTTTACACCTCTTTTACATCTATATCATCATATTGTTCATAGGTTCCTACAAATCTTATAAAGATGATTTTTGCAGGATAATTAATCTTTACAATTAGTCTATATTTATTTCCATGTATATTAAAAACAACTCTATTATTTCCTACTATACTTGCATTTGTATATTTTGCTTTTATCTCATTTAGATTATTCCAACTAGCCTTTAAAGCTTCATTATGCCACGATTCTAAAGAATCTTTGCTTTCCATATATAAAGGATTTTCATAAAATTCTTTTAGTGTTTTTTTGGAAATAATTCTCATTTATAAGTATACCTTTTTTTGTTGACAAATTGTCAACTATTATTTAATCACTTTAAAATTCTTTTCTATTGTACAAAATCAATAGTAAAAATATTATTTTATATATTATTTAATACTCTATTTCTTTTCATCACTTTAATAAATAATAGAAATAACTCATGTTCTAAAATTTGACTATGATTAATCAAACTATAACTTTCCCTTCATTATAATCAATACCATTATAAAAAGGATTTATATGAAATTTTCAACTATAACCTTACTTATTTTTTTTCTAATTTCAATTAGTTGGGCTAAAGATTATGCTACAAAAAATGAGATAAAAGAGATTCAAGAACAGTATGGAGGAAGATCAGGGGAAAGATTATCCAACTGGAATGAACTTATGAAAGAGATTGAGAATAAATCTGATAAAGTAAAAGCTAGAAGAGTAAATGCCTATTTTAATCAATATAGATACAAATATGACACAATTGTGGAAGATGGAAAGTTGATAAGAAAAGGTGATTACTGGAGGACATTTAAAAACTTTGTTGGACAATTAGGTGGAGATTGTGATGATTATGCCCTTGCTAAATACCATTCTTTAGTAACACTAGGTGTTGATAAAGAAAAATTACAATTATGGTTGGGCTCTTATAAAAGTAAACAATTAAACCATATGGTTTTAGCTTATTATATAGATGATTCAAATAATCCTTTAATTTTGGATAACAATACGAGAACTCCAATTAGATATTCTCAAAGAACAAATTTTAAGCCATGGTTTCATATAAATGAGTATGGATATGGTGCTTTTAAAAACAATATAACTAATCCACAATATAAACAATATCCCAATACAGCTGCTTCAAATTTTAGTAAAAGTTTTGGTGACTGGCTATATAGAATGAGTAGAGAATAAGCTTTTTTCTCTACTATTTTCCTTTATATATATTTTTTATACAACAAATCTGATAATCATTATTAGTATTAAGAGTTACTTAAGTATTTTTTGATTAAAATTTCCTAAACATAATGATAATAACTATCATTTTAATAAAAGGAAACAAATGACGAAATCTAAATTATTACTTTCAAGTATTAGTGTTACAGCTATGTTATTGATGTCTGGTTGTTATGCTTCAAATGAGCACAACATGTCTAAAATGGAGATGAAAACTGCCCCTGTATTATATGCATATGCAAATCTAGCAAAAGATAACTATAGTGATGCATTAAATGATGCAAAACTTTTACAAACTGCTATTGATGCATTTGCTAAAAATCCAACTGAAGCAACTTTAAAAGCTGCAAAAGATGCTTGGTTGAACTCTAGAGAATCTTATGGTCAAACTGAGATTTTTAGACTTTCAAATGGACCTATTGACGCTGAAGAAGGTTGGGTAGCAGATACTTATGGTTCTTTAGAAGGACAAATCAACGCTTGGCCACTTGATGAAAATATGATTGATTATACAATTGATGCAGATGGTAAAAAAACTTCTGGAAATATTATCGATACAGTTGGTGTATTTAATCCAGGAGGAGAAGATTCAAGTGCAATTGATGTATCAAAAATCACTGTTGATTCTATCACTTCATTAAATGAAAATGGTGGTGAAGCAAATGTATCTACTGGATACCATGCTATTGAGTTTATTTTATGGGGGCAAGATCAAGATTACTCTAACTTTGTAAAAGACTCTATTACAAATGGTCCATTAACTGCTGGTCAAAGACCACTTAGCGATTTTACAAGTGATAAAAATGCACAAAGAAGAATGGACTATTTAAAAGCTGCATCTGCAAAAATTGTTTCTGATTTAGAAACAGTTTATAGTGCTTGGGATTCAAATGGTATTTATCAAAAAGCGTTAAAAAACTCTTTAACAGGTGAAGATGCAAATAAAAATATCTCTAAAGAGGTTGCTTTAAAACAAATCATTGCGGGTATGGGTGTATTTATCAAATCTGAACTTGCGAATGAAAGAATCGCTGTTGCAGTATTAACTCCATCTGAAGAGGATGAGCACTCTTGCTTCTCTGATAATACACATAGAGATATCCATGCTAACTATCAAGGTTTTAAAAATGTATTAACTTCTACATACAAGGGTAAATCTTATGGTGAGTCTTTATTAAGTAAAGCAGATAAACAAACACAAGAAAGAGTTTTAGCTCTAATGAATTCAATTGAAGAAAAAATTGCAAAAATTGATACAATTGCTAAAACAAAAGAGCACTTTGACTATCAAATTCAACCAGATAATCCACAAGCAAAAGTTATCGTAAAACTTAAAAACCAAATGAGAAAACTTGGTGATGAGATGGTAAATATTGCAACTGCAAATGGGATATCTTTAAGTACAGATGATGTTACAGACCCTGAAGAAACAAAACTATAATCTACTATTTTTACTTGTAGCAATTTTTGCTACAAGTGAAATAATGGCACAGAATAAAAAACTAAACGATGAAGAATACGATAAATATATATTAGGTAGAAGTTTCTTTGCAATACCTTGGGTTGAAGCACCAAGTGCAACTACTGCAAGAGATGGTTTAGGACCTTTATTCAATGCAAATACCTGTAACTCATGCCACCCTAAAAATACAAGAGGTATTCTATTTAATGAAAATGGTGGTTTATCAAGATCAATTATTGCAAAACTTTCAATTACTTCAAACAACTCTCAAGAACATAAAGAATTGATTTATAAAAATGGCTTAGTTCCTGAACCAGTTTATGGCGGACAAATAGCTATTAATGCAATTCATGGTGTAAAATTTGAAGGTATACCTAAAGTTACATATGAAGAAAAAGTTATAAAATTTCCAGATGGAGAGATACAAAAACTATTAAAACCAAATTATCAAATTGACAATTTACAGTACGGACAACTTCATAAAGATACAATCTTAACTTTTAGATTAGCTCCTTCTCTATACGGTGTAGGACTTTTAAATGATATAAAAGATGAAGACATCTTAGCAAATGAAGATGAATTTGATAAAGATAATGATGGTATTTCAGGACGCGCGAATATTGTATACTCGAATATAACAAACAAATATGAACTTGGAAAATTTAGTTGGAAAGCAAATCTTACAACACTAAAACACCAAATAGCAAATGCCGCAATAAATGATATGGGATTAACCACTTCAATCTATCCAACTGATACCTGTACAGAAAAACAATCAGCATGTCTAAATTCACCAAAACCAAGAGATGCTATTGATTTGCCTGACCATAGATTAGAAGCTATAGAATTCTTTGTTTCAAACCAAATACTTCATAAAATCAATGAAACAGATGAATTTAAAAAAGGGTATGAGTTATTTAAACAAATTGGTTGTGTTAAATGCCATATAGACTCTTTTGTAACTAAAGCTGGAACAAAAATTGCTCCGTATACAGATATGTTGTTACATGACATGGGAGAAGATTTGGCAGATGGTAGAAGTGAATTTAAAGCAACAGGAAGTGAGTGGAGAACGCCTGCCCTTTGGGGACTTTCATTAAATGAAAAGATAACTGGTAAAAAACCAAGACTTTTACATGATGGAAGAGCAAGAGATGTTCAAGAGGCTATTTTATGGCATGGTGGTGAAGCAAAAACCGTAAAAGAAAACTATATGAAATTAGATAAAAAAGATAGAGAATTTATTTTAAAATTCTTAAGTGAGGTATAAAATGAAGATTTTACAAGTTTTATTACTATCTATTTTTCTAAACTTATCAATCCTTGCAGATGATAAAATGGAAAATACTCAAGTATTAAAAAACTTATATGACAATGTTATTTTAAGTAGTGTAGATGGTACATTATTACAGTTAAAAAACATTGAAGAGGCTTTAAAAGCAAAAGATACAAAAAAAGTTCAAAACAGTTTTGAGTATCTTGTAAAAAATTGGAAAAGTGTTGAAGCTTTTTATATTTTAGGTGATTTAAATGATGAATATATAGATACTCCTAGATATATAGATATTTTTCATAATGGAAATGAAGATATTACTCAACAACTAGATAGAGCTATAAAAAGTACAGATGAGATTAGAGTTGTATTATTCAAAAACTCATTAAAATCAATCAATGCTTTAGAGTATGTTCTTTTTGCAAAAGATATAAATGATTCTAGAGTAAATAGTATTGCTTTAAAAATTGTAGCAACAATAAAAAGTTTAGTTGAAGATATCAAAGAGGAATACAAAAACTTAGAAACAAATTTTTTAAGTGATGTGAAAAAAGCAAACTCTATAACTATCAATACAATTGTACAAAACACTTACAAATTAAAAGAGTGGAGAATTGGTGAAGTTTTAGGATTAACTAAAAAATATGAAGGAGATCCTGATAATAAAAGAGCCGAATACTATCTAAGTAAAAATAGTGCAAATGGTATTGAAGCTATATTAACAACATTGAAAAATATTTTTGACAATGATAAATATGAAGATTATGGAGATTTTCTTTTAAAAATCACTAATGAAAAACAAATAAAAAGACTTAGAGATGCTATTGATAAATCTATCTTATTAACTAAAAAAATAAAAAATGATGATTTTTCAAACTCTAAAGAGCTTTATGAAGAGGTAAGTGAAATCCATGTGATTTTATTTTTAGAAATAATTGAAGAGTTATCAATAAATGCAAAAATTTTAGAGGCAGATGGAGATTAGAAATATAAATGGATGATTTATTACTATTGGAATATTTGATAAATGCTGACAGAAGAACTTATTGGATTTATCTATTATCATCAGCATTTATTGCAATTGTTTTTATCTATTTTAATAAAAGATATAGAAAAGTTGCATTTAGCTCAAAAGTTTGGTTACACCCTAGTTCAAAGCTAGATTATTACTATTTTATACTCTCTTATTTTATTAAAACATTATTGATATTTCCAATCGTAATAGGTGCAAATACAATAGCATTTTTTGTAAAAAAACATCTATATTATAATTTTGGTTTTAATCAAATTGAACATATCTCGTATGAAACTACACTTATTTTATATACTGTTTGTTTATTTATTGTAAGTGATTTTACTAGATATTGGCTACATAGATTTTTGCATACTATACCGTTACTTTGGGAATTTCACAAGGTACATCATAGTGCAAAAGTTTTAAATCCACTAACTTTTTATAGGGTTCATCCTATAGAAAATATCTTATTTGGATTTAGATATTCACTAAGTATTGGTTTAGTTACTGGTGTTTTTATCTATTTTTTTGGTTCAAAAATTGGTATATATGAAGTATTAGGTGCAAATATTTTCGTATTTGTATTTTCACTTTTTGGCTCAAACCTAAGACATTCACATATACCATTTGCCTATTTTAATTTTTTAGAAAAATGGTTAATATCACCAAAACAACACCAAATACACCATAGTAAAAAATATTTTGATAAAAACTATGGAAGTTATATTGCAATCTGGGACAGGATTTTTGGAACACTAGTTTTATCAAAAGAGGTAAATATTTTAAAATTTGGTTTAAGAAAAGAACAAATGGAAAATTATACATCAATATCTAAATTGATATTTTTTCCATTTATAAATATTTTAAGAAGGAGAAAAAATGAAAGGATTTAAACTACTGGCTGTTAGTTTATCAACAATTTCATTGTGTACATTTTTAAATGCGATGGATTATAAAAATGAAGATTTAGGAAAGGTTTTGTTTTTTGATAAAAACTTATCTAAAAATAGAACTCAAGCCTGTGCAACTTGCCACAATCCAGAGGCAGGTTTTACAGACAATAGAGATAATGGGATAAAAGCTATGGCATCTTTAGGAGATGATGGAAAATCATTAGGTGATAGACAAGCTCCAAGTGCTGCATATGCTAAGTTTTCACCAAAGTTTCATTTCGATGAAAAAAAGAAAAAATATATTGGTGGACAATTTTGGGATGGAAGAGAATCAACTTTAGCAGGACAAGCAGGTGGTCCACCACTAAACCCAATTGAGATGGGAATGGGTTCTAAAAAAGAGGTTGTAGATAGACTAAAAGAGAATAGCTATTATGTAAGTGCCTTTAAATCAATCTACGGTGAAGATATTTTTAATTCTGATGATAAAGCTTATGAAGCAATGACAAAAGCAATTGAGAGTTTTGAAATGACAAAAGAGTTCTCACCTTTTGACTCAAAATATGATAGATTTTTAAGAGATGAATACGATTTAACTGTATTAGAAGATCTAGGAAGATCAATATTCTTTTCAAACAACAACAACTCTTGTGCCACTTGCCATGTACTAAAAGGTGAAGATAAAGAGGGTGAAACATTTACAAACTATGAGTATCATAATATAGGAGTTCCTGCAAACAAAGAACTAAGAGCAAAAAATGGTGTGAAAGATGTTGATGGAGGATTATTAAACAATCCAAATGTAACAAATGAAAACCAAAAAGGTAAATACAAAGTTCCAACACTAAGAAATGTAGCAGTAACAGCTCCATATATGCACAATGGGGTATTTAAGGATTTAAGAACTGTTGTTGAATTTTATGATAAATACAACAATAAAGACAGAACTATAAACCCAGAAACAGGAAAACCTTGGGAAGATCCTGAAGTTAAGGAAACTATATCGTTAGAAGAGTTAAAAGCTAAAAAACAAAACGATAGAAAAATCGATGCACTTGTTGCATTTTTAAAACTACTAACTGATAAAAGGTATGAACATCTAATTAAAGAGTAAGAAGTTAATCTTCTTGCTTTTTAGATGATATTATTTTCTCAGCTAAATCTCTTACTTTTACTTCATCAATTTCGTTGTATTTGTTTTTTAATAAGTTTACAATTGGGTCTACTAAGTTTAGATTGATATTCAATCCACAATGCGAGATAAAATCATTAATCTCTTTTTCAATTTGACTATTAGTCATAAATCTCCTAATCTAATCTCCTACTTTTTACAATAGTGATATCTATGTTAGTGCTAAAACTATATTTTATAAAATTTCTATCCAATATATTAGCAATCTCTAAAAATTCATCAAGATCTGCATCTTTAGCACTTTTTAGATTTATGATTTTACCCAAAGAATGATTATATTTGTAATTATTGAAACTATTAAGTTTTGCAATTAAGTTTTCACTCATAGTTATCCTTCACAAGATTGACATTTTAAGAACTTACAAACCTCACAATACACTGAACTTGCACTTCTTTTTGTACATATAACTGGAATATCTTTTTTCTTTGCTTCTTTTCTATATTTATACATAGCATTGTGGTTTAAAAAGTCTGTTAGCATCAAAACATAATCGGTATCTTGAGGTATCTCTTTTCTACAAGCACTTGATTTTTTTCTAGTATCCCAATGTGTGATTGAAAATTTTCCTAAACTATCTAAGATTGACTTAATAGTATCTATTTTATCTCCACCAATAATTAAAACTGACATCTTGTTTCCTTTTTGATAATTATTATTAAAATAATACCAAAGCAAACTTAATTTTAATTTAATATTGATAATAGTTATCATTAAGATACAAATTTTTCTATTTCTATTGTGTTATTTGGCTTTCCTATATAATAACCTTGAGAATAATTTATATTCATAGATTTTACAAAATCAAAAGAATCTTTATTTTCCACATATTCTACTATTGTTTTAATCTCTAAACTATCACATAGAAATTTTATAGTTCCTAAGATAAGTTGGTTTTTTTTATTTTTTTCTATCCCTCTTATTAAACTTCCATCTACTTTAAGATAATCAATATAACGATTTAATTTTATTATATATTCAAAATTTGAATACCCTGAACCAAAGTCATCAATTGCTACTTTTGCTCCTAATCTTTTTATTTTCATAATAAATTTAATAAACTCTCTATAGTTTTTTATAGATTCTGATTCTACAATCTCAATCACCAATTTATTTGATATTTCATTTTCTTTAATTTTGTCAAATAGATAATCTCTTATCTCATAATTAGATATATCTTCCATAGTTAAGTTAATTGAAAATTCATAATCCTTATCTTTAAAATACTCAAATGTTTTATCTATTAATATCTTTGTAATTGTTTTATATTTTTTTATATCTTTTGCAATTGGTAAAAAAACATCAGGGAAATATAACTTACCATCAACTTGTAACCTGACTAATGCCTCATATTTTTCAATCTTATTACTATAGTTATTATGGATTGGCTGAAAAAAAACAATCACCTTATCCTCATGAATTGCTCGTTTAATTATCCTTACCATCTCGATATTTTTTTTATTTATATCTATATTATTATTTACCTCATCATTATAAATAGAAATTTCATGTTTCTCTTTTAGTGCATGTTCTAACGCTAACTCAGCCTCTTTTAATTCATCAATATTGTTGTTTAATTTTGTAGGATTACTAGATACTACAGTTAAATCAAAATTAATATCAATATCATCTAATATATAAAACTTTTTTTTCTCAATATTTCTATGTAAAAATTCTAAAAACTCATATAACATTTTTTCATTTTTATAAAAATATTTTAAAGCAAAAGTATCATGATCTAAACAGTAAGCTTTTAATACCTCTCTAGAAAAATAGTTATGTTCTATTAAATAAGTAGAAAGCATATTTAAAGCAGTTTGTATAATCTCATACCCATAAACATGTTTTAATTTTTTGTAATTATCCAAATGTATAAGAACAATAACTGAATTTTTAAATTTTTTATTTTTTAAATCACTAAAAAGTTCAATTCTATTTGGTAATTGTGTTATTTTATCAATGTTAGAGATTTTTCTTATTTTAGCTTCTAATTGATCTGGTTTTTTAGCCATTTTTAAAATAAAGGGGAAAAAAATAATTGCTAAAATAAAAATGCTTATAAAAAATATTTTTTGTTCATTATCTATTTTTTGACTTAGATATTCATATTTTAAATCTAGTACCAAAATCAAGCCTTGATTACTTTGAAATATTTTATCTAGTTTTTTTGAATAAAAAGTATCTCCAATATACTCTTTTTGTGTTAATATTTCAGAAGCATTGTACTCTCCAAATTCATCTTCCAATTTCAATTTTTTAGGATGGGAATAAAAACCTTCATTTAAATTATGATGAAATATAAAATTACCATATTTATCCACTAAATGGATATTGTAAAAAATTGCATTATAAAAAGATTTGAAAAAGTCATCAAATAAAATACTCAATACCAAATAACCTCTATTTAAGCCCATTGAATCAAAAACTGGAGTAACCATATTTACAATTAATTCTTTTGGTTCAATAATTTTTCCATACTCTGTTCTATATTCTATATTTGAAAAACCTATTTCATCATTTTTTAAATCTTTAAATGTTTTAAAATACTCTTTTGAAGATTTATCTTGTAAATTATCTTGAATAATATATTTACCTGATGATGTTTTTTCTATTCTTATTTTTTCAAATCCTATTGAGTCAATATATTTTACTATTGCAACTTCATTTAATAATTCTGCAAAATTTAAAAAATGATTAGATATTGTTTTTTGCGAAGTATTATAATCTAGATATTCAATAAAGTTATTACTATATTTAAGAGAAAAAAGGGTATTTCGGTAAAAGTTTAAATAGGAGTTTAAAAACTGTTCTCTTTCATCTATTTTAGATTTTAGATTCTCAATAGAAATTTTTGTAATATCACTTTTTTTAGTAATATTAAACATATATATTGTTGAGATAAATACAATTAAAACAGCAACTATATATGTGTAAATAAATAGATTACGATAATTTTTTTTAAACAATAGTCCCCTTTTAACTCTTAAAATATAGGCATATCTATCCAAAAAGATAAATAATAAAATAAGATTTTAAATCTTATTTTGAATTGTAATAAAAAAGGGTATTACAAAAGTATCAATTATTGTTTTTATTAAAAATTAATCTATTTATTTTTTGCTCCATCCTTTGATAGTAGTTAAAAGACCTACACTAGATGAATCTAATCCTTTTGGCTCATTACCTTGAATATATGAAACCATTTTTGTAGCCAACTCTTTACCAAGTTCAACTCCCCATTGATCAAATGAATCAATATTCCAAACTACACCTTCTACAAAAACTCTATGTTCATAAAGTGCAATTATTTTTCCAAGTATTTTAGGTGTAAGCTTTTTATAAATTAAAGTTGATGAAGGTCTATTTCCTTTAAAAACTTTATGGGGTGCTAGTTTTTCTATTTGTTCATCATCCAAACCTGAATTTTTTAAAATTGTTTTTACCTCATTTATATCTCTTCCATTCATCAAAGCTTGACTTTGAGCTAAACAGTTGGCAATAAGAAGTTGATTATGTATATCCATATCCTCTTCATGATTGTTTACTGCAACTAAGAACTCACAAGGAACTATACTAGTACCTTGATGCAATAATTGAAAAAATGAGTGTTGTGAATTTGTTCCAGCCTCACCCCAAACTATAGGTCCAGAATTAACTTCTAATTGTTTCCCATCCAATGAAACATTTTTTCCATTTGATTCCATATCAAGTTGTTGGATATATGTTGTAAAAGACTCCAGTCTTTGATCATATGGTAATATTGCCCTTGTTGCATAGTCACAAATATTTCTATGCCAAACACCTATAAGAGCTAATATTACAGGCATATTTTTTTCAATCGGTGCATTTTTAAAATGCTCATCCATTTCATATGCACCATATAAAAACTCTTCGAAATTTTTAGCACCAATTGCAATCATCAAACTTAAGCCAATAGCACTCCAAATTGAGTATCTACCACCAACCCAATCCCAAAATCCAAACACTCTATCATCACTTATCCCAAATGCTTTTGTTTTATCCAAAGCAGTTGATAATGCTGCAAAATGTTTATTTGCATTCTCTTCCCCTAAAGCTTCTTGCATCCATTTTTTAGCAGATTTTGCATTTGTCATAGTCTCAATAGTTGTAAAAGTTTTTGAAGCAATTATCACAAGAGTAGTTGCAGGATTTAAACCTTTTAAAGTATCACTTAGATGAGAAGAATCTATATTTGATACAAAGTGTACATTTGGTCCATCATGGTATGGTTTTAAAGCTTGTGTAACCATTTGTGGACCTAGATGTGATCCACCAATACCAATATTTACCACATCTGTAAACTTTTCATTTGTTGATGAAACAATTTTTCCCTCTCTTATATCAGTGGAAAAAGATTTCATCCTTTCTAATACCTCTTTTATATCTGGCATAATATCTTCACCATCTACAAAAACTGAATTATTTAAATTAGCTCTTAACGCTGTGTGTAAAACAGCTCTATTTTCAGTGACATTTATCTTATCACCTTTAAACATTGCATCTCTTTTCTCTTCAAGATTGCATAGTTTTATTAGTTCAAAAAGTTTTGATAGAATTTGTTTATTAAAATATATTTTTGAATAATCAAATACCATATCATCTAATGATATATGAAACTCTTCAAATCTATTTGGGTTTAATTCAAAAAGCTCTTTTAAGCTATTTTTTTCAACTTCAACTTTTAACTTTTTTAATTGATCAAAAAGAACTTCTCTTTTTTCATTCATTAGTAAACCCTTTTAATTAATCTTCATTAACGCTTCTTTTGAAAGCATAGTTATTTTATTAAATTCCTTGGCTTTTATAGCATCTTTAGGAACAATCCAACTTCCTCCAACACATAAAACATTATCTAATGCTAAAAATTCATTTAGATTTGATAAACCCACTCCACCTGTTGGACAAAATTTCATCTTTGAAAAAGGACCTTTAAAAGATTTTAAAGCTTCAACTCCCCCACTAACAACAGCAGGAAACAATTTACAATGATAAAACCCATTGTTTTGTGCCAACATAATTTCACTTGCTGTTGATACCCCTGGGATTAAAGTTATTTGATGTTTTTTTGAAGCTTGGATTAACTCTTGTGAAATACCTGGAGAAAATACAAACTTTGCACCTGCATTTTTTGAGGCTATTAAATCCTCTTCATTACAAACTGTCCCAGCTCCAACATTCATGCTTGGCATTTTTTCAGATATTATACTTATTGCTTTAAGTCCAGCTTCTGTTCTTAAAGTTATCTCCATGATATTTATACCACCTTCACTTAAAGCTTTAGCTAGTGGTAAGGCATCTTTTTCATCTTCAATTGCAATAACAGGTACAATAGGAGATATACTCATCACTTCATTTGCATTCATGCTAACTCCTCTCCAGGTAGTTTAAATATTGTTGCACCATCTTCTGCATCTGAGATATTGCCTCTAATTGTTGTGAAAAGTTCACGCCCTATTCCCATAAAGTTAGAACTTAAATCAATGGTTTCATTCTGTCTAGCTAAAAGGTCATCTTTGTTAATTAAAAGATTGATTGATTGAGTTTTTAAATCAAGACTTATCTTATCACCCGTTTTAATTTTTGATAATATTCCACCCTCTTTTGCTTCTGGTGTAACATGTATCACAGAAGGAACTTTTCCAGAAGCACCAGACATTCTTCCATCTGTAACAATTGCTACTTTAAACCCCTTGTCTTGTAATACACCCATTGGTGGCATAAGTCCATGAAGCTCTGGCATACCATTTGATTTTGGTCCTTGAAATCTTACTACTGCTATAAAATCTTTTTCAAGTTCACCATCTTTGAATGCTTTTTGCAACTCCTCTTGTGAGTTAAATACAATTGCCGGTGCTTCAATACTCATCTCTTGATTTTTAAGTGCTGAAGTTTTGATAATACCTCTACCAATATTTCCTGTTAGAAGTTTTAATCCACCCTCATGATTAAAAGGTTTTTTAACTGATGAAACTATATTTTCATCCCTTGAAACTATAGCCCCATCTTTAAATATTAAACTGTTATCTATAATTTCTGGTTCTACGATATATTTATCTAAACCATATCCTACTATTGTTTGTACATCATCATGAATCAACTCATATTCTAAAAGTTCATTTATAATAACACTCATACCGCCAGCATCTCTAAAGTGATTAACATCAGCACTACCATTTGGATACAGTTTACATAAAAGAGGAACAACTTTTGAGATTTCATCAAAATCATCCCAAGTAAGTATAATACCAGCAGCTTTTGCCATAGCTATTAAGTGTATTGTATGATTTGAAGAACCTCCTGTTGCCATTAGTCCAACTATAGCATTTATAAAACTTTTTTCATCAACAATATCACTAATTGTAATACCATTTTTAACCAATTCAACCAATGTTTTTACAGCTTCTTGGGTTAATAAATCTCTTAATGGTGTATTTGCATTTACAAAAGAACTATTAGGAAGTTGTAATCCCATCATTTCAAGTAACATTTGATTTGAATTTGCTGTACCATAAAAAGTGCATGTACCACTTGTATGATATGAAGCTGCTTCTGCTTTAAGTAAAGCTTTTTCATCTACCTTACCACTTGCAAAATCTTGTCTTACTTGCGCTTTTTGGGCATTTGAAATCCCAGAAGGCATAGGTCCAGCTGGTACAAAAACTGCTGGTAAGTGTCCAAAACTCAATGCTCCAATTAAAAGTCCAGGAACAATCTTATCACATACTCCAAGATAAAAAACCCCATCATATACATTGTGAGATAGTCCAATTGCAGTTCCCATGGCTATATTATCACGGCTAAATAGACTCAATTCCATACCAGTTTGACTTTGAGTAACTCCATCACACATTGCAGGAACTCCCCCTGCAACTTGAGCAGTAACACCATAATCCATTAAAGCTCGTTTTATTAAAGGGGGATAAACACTATAAGGTTCATGGGCAGATAACATATCGTTATAAGCTGTTATAATTGCCATATTATAGCTTTGGGAATTAAGCATTTTATCTTTTTCATTTTCATTTAAAACTGCTGCTGCATGAGCAAGATTACTACACCCTAAAGAGTTTCTATTTACAACATTTTTTTTAGAATGTTCAATCTTTTTTAGATAAATTTCCCTACTAAGCTTTGAACGTTCAATCACATTATTTGTAACGCTTTGGATAATATTATTCATGAGTAAAATACCTCAACTATATTGTTTGAGTTTAAAACTGCTGAAACTGGAGTTTTAAAACTATTATTACTTTTTAAAGCATCTTGTAAAACTTCAAACTTTTCATCTCCTTCTATATGCAAATATATTTTTTTACTATTAATAATTGCTTTTAGATTTAAACTCATTCTTGTATATGGTGCAGTATCTGGTTCTATTGATATACATAATTTAGAAGAATCTAAATCAAAGGCTTCTTTTAATTTCTCATTATTTGGAAAAAGTGAAGCTGTATGAGCATCATTTCCCATACCTAAAACAACAACATCAAAAGGGTATATCTCTTTATATTTTTCTGAACAAAAATCTTCTAATTCATCAATATTTTTATTTGGAATATAAAGTCCTATAAATTTACTTTTTGAAGCAAAATTTTGCAACAGATGATTTGTTACTAGATTTTCATTACTTTGACAATGGGTAGTCTCAACTAATCTTTCATCTACTAAAGCAACAGTTACAAACTGCCAAGAAAAGTCCTTATTTGAAAGCTCTTCAAATAGTTTTTTAGGAGTATTTCCACCAGAAACTAATAGACTTGCACTACCTTTTTCTTTTATAGATTTTTCTAAATCTTCTATAATTTTTGATGCTAAATCTTGAACTAATAAAGTTGATTTATCAAACTTATGGATAATACTACTCATCGTTCCAACTTCTTCCATCTTGTGCTATAAGCTGTACGCTAGCACTTGGACCATTAGTTCCCGCTGTATATGTTTTCAAAGGAACTATGTTTTCTTCCCAACCATTGATAATCTCATCACTCCACTTCCATGCTGCTTCTACCTCATCTAATCTCATAAAAAGTGTTGCATTTGCTTGAATTACATCTAATATCAATCTTTCATAGGCATCTGGTTTTCTTTTTGTTTCCAAAGGTGCATTAAGTTCTAAATCAACCTGTTGTAATCTCATAGTATCACTAATACCTGGAACTTTATTCATAAGTTTAAGCTCAATACTCTCATTTGGTTGTAAGGTAATAACCAATTTATTTGAACAGATTGTAGCTCCATTGTTAGGGAATATTGAGTGGGGAACTGATTTAAATTGTAAAACAATTTCTGAGTTTCGTCTTTGCATTCTTTTACCAGTTCTTATATAAAAAGGAACTCCATTCCATCTCCAGTTATCAACATCAACTCTAATTGCTGCAAAAGTTTCAGTGTTGCTACTACTTACATCATGCCCTTCTAAATAAGAAGGTACTGGTTTTCCATCAATTGCCCCTTGAGTGTATTGACCTCTAACTGTTTTAGTTTCAATATCTGATAAACTCATTTTTCTAAGACTTCTTAATACTTTTACTTTTTCATCCCTAACACTATTTGCATCAAGTGAACATGGAGGCTCCATTGCTATTAGACAAAGAAGTTGCATAAGATGGTTTTGAATCATATCCCTTAATGCACCGTATTCGTTGTAATATCCCCATCTTCCTTCAACACCTACACTTTCTGCAACTGTAATTTGAACATGGTCTATATGGTTAGAGTTCCATAAAGGCATAAAAAGTCTATTTGAAAACCTAAGAGCCATGATATTTTGAACTGTGTCTTTTCCTAAATAGTGATCAATTCTATATATTTGATCCTCTTGGAAATATTTTAGAACTTTTTCATTTATATCTCTTGATGATTGTAAATCTTTTCCTAAAGGTTTTTCTAAAACAACTCTACTAGTTGAGGCTATTAACTCCCATTTACTTAAAGCTTGACAAATACTTCCAAAAAAATCAGGTGATGTTGAAAGATAATTAACCCTATCTCTATTATCATATTGATTTAATAAATCTTTTAATTTTTCATAACTATCAATATTAGAAAAATCGACACTTACCATATACAATTGAGTTTTAAATTTTTCAAAGTCTTCATTTGAAAAACTATCATCTGGTAAAAACTCTATTAGCTTTTGTTTTACTAACTCAATGTGCTCTTCTCTACTAATATCTTTTCTTGATACTGTTATTATTCTACTCTCATTTGAGATATAGTTGTCACTACAAAGATGGTAAAGAGCTGGCATTAGTTTTCTAAATGCCAAATCTCCGTGTCCACCAAATAGAACAAAATCACATAAATTGTTCTTTGCACTCATAAATACTTCTTTTTTCTATTTTTTCTTTTTCTCTAATTCATAAAAATAGTTTGTTGCTTCTACAAACCCATCAACTGAACCACAATCAAATCTTTTACCTTTGAATTTATATGCTAATACCATACCATTTTTTGCTTGTGTACATAAAGCATCTGTAATTTGCAACTCACCATTTTTACCAGGTTTTGTATTTCTTATCACTTCAAAAATATCTGGTGTAAGGATATATCTTCCTATTACTGCCAAATTTGATGGTGCTTTATCATTGTCTGGTTTTTCAACCATATTTGAAATCATATATACTCCATCTTCGATTTTGCTACCTTCAATTACACCATATTTATGAACTTCTTCTTTAGGTACTTCCATAGCTGCAACTATACAACATTTATATTTTTCATAAAGTTTTACCATTTGTGTTAAAATCCCATCACCTTTTGAATTTACACAAAGGTCATCTGCTAAGACTACCGCAAAAGGATCAGTTTCACCAACTAATACTCTTCCTTTATAAATTGCATCACCTAAACCTTTCATCTCATTTTGTCTAGTATATGTAAAGGTACATTTATCAATAATATTTCTAATATCTGCAAGCATTTTTTCTTTTGATGAACCTTGAATTTGGTGCTCTAACTCATAAGATATATCAAAGTGATCAGTTATTGCTCTTTTACCACGCCCTGTAATTGTAGCCATTACTTCACATCCTGCTTCCATTGCCTCTTCCACCCCATATTGAATTAGAGGTTTTGTTAAAATTGGTAACATCTCTTTTGGCATTGCTTTAGTTGCAGGTAAAAATCTTGTTCCATATCCTGCTGCTGGAAATAAACATTTTTTTATCATTCTTTCTCCTTATGTAATTAATTTTTTATACTTTTCCTTTAAGCCACATTATTTGATATGGCTCTAAAACAATCTGTCTTGATTGTTTCTCTTTTGAATTATCATAAGAGAAATTTGAGCAGCTTGAAGTAAGTATATCACAAAGTGGTAACAAAATGTCGTCAGGCAATTTACACTCAACTTCTTCATTTGAAAAATTGTGAATTGCAATAATTCGTTCTTTATCTCCACAACATTTCTGATCAACTGCAAAAACTCTCTCATCTAAATCTAAAAATGCAAAAGTTCCAAAAGGATTAAATGCATCTTCATTTATCCTAATTGAAATCAATCTTTTATAACTATCAAACATCATTTTAGCAAGACTACCTTGAGTTGAAAGTTCATTTTCAAGCCAGTCTGCATTAAATTTTTCTCTATTTATTGTTCTATTAATACCTGTGTGTTTTACACCATCATGATAATTTCTTGAACCAACTAAAGAGTGAAAATAAATCCCAGGAACTCCGGGCATTGCTAATACAGTTGCTTGTGTTAATAACATCCTTTTCATTCTAATTCTATCATCTTCATCAGGACTTGTTAAGGCATCTATGTAACTGCAATTTAATTCATATGGTGTTTGAGTTCCATCAGATTCTGCTCTATAAGATACTAATCCTCCATGCTCTTTAACTTTTTCAACAATGTAATCAATCTCTTCATCACTTAAAATCCCTTTTACAGGTCTTAAACCTATTCCATCATGACTAGCTGTAAAATTAAAAAAACAAACCTTATCACTAGGAAGAGTCAATGTTTTAGCCCACGAAGTTAGAACCTTCGTATTTTGGTGAAGTACCGAATGTACTAAAAGTGGAGGCAAAGCGAAATTATATACCATTTGTGCTTCATCATCACCACTACCAAAATATGATACATTTTCATGATGTGGAACATTAGTTTCAGTGATTATTATAACCTCAGGAGCAACCTCATGTAAAACCTCTCTTATTAGTTGAATTAACTCATGGGTTTGAGGAAGATGTACACACTCAGTTCCTATCTCTTTCCATACAAAAGCAATAGCATCAAGCCTAATTAAAGTTGCACCTTTTTCTATATAATAAAAAAGTGCATCAAGAACATTTCTTAAAACTCTATGGTTTTTGTAGTTTAAATCAACTTGGTCTTTACTAAAAGTTGTCCAAACATTTCTTATCTTCCCACTGTTATCAACAAACTCACTTAAAAGTGGTGAAGCTCTTGGCCGTACAACTTCACTCAAATCAACAGTGGGATCAACTTCTATAAAAAAATCTTGGAAATATCTATCTGAAGCTAAAAAAGCTTTAAACCAATCAGAAAATTGTGAAATATGGTTTATAACTCCATCAACCATAAGTCTATAATCTGCACCAATAGATTCTATTTCCCTCCATGATCCCATATGAGGATCAACGGCACTATAATTTACAACAGAAAACCCACTATCAGATGAGCTTGGATAAAAAGGTAAAATATGAACTGAGTTTATAACCCCTTTTAAATGACTATCTAAAAACTCTTTTAATGTTTGAAGTGAAGCTTCATGATCTCTATTTACTTGATCTCCATAGGTGATTAAGATCACATCTTTTTGACTTAAATGATACTCTTTTGAAGTGATTCTAGAACGATATTTAAAAATCAAATCTATAATACTATGAACAGCTTTTTCAGCTATTTCGGGTGGATACAGTTTATGAATACGTTTATTTATTGTATGTTCAGAATCTGAAATATGTTTCATTCATTATCCTTTTTTACATATTGTGCAAACTTTTCTGAAAACTCTGGCATAACTGAACGAACAGTAATCCATGGTGATAATGATGGAATTCCCATAGGATCTTTATAAAATTCATTTGCTGCTTCTTCAATAGCAACTTGGAAAGCCTCAACTGCTTTAATCTCTTTTTCCCTATTATATTCCAAAGCATTTAGTTTACTTAATGCATTGTATTTAGATATCTCGAATCTTGACTCTTGAAAATATGTTGCAAGCAAAGTTTTAAATGAAGCTTTTGAGAATACTACTCCCTCTTGAGCTAAAACTCTAAAAAGTGTTTTGGCAATATCATTTGCCATTTTATAAATACCACCACCAGTATCTTGACTTCCTAACTCTTGATGTTTATGTTCATAACTTTCCATAATTTCTGTTTGACAAATTCTTCTATTTGAAGTGTTTTTATAAACTTCACTTAGTGTTGAAACCTCTAGTCCCCAAGTAGGAGAGATTCCAATTCCTCTACCTAAGGTTCTAATAAAAGAGAATTCTCCTGATAAGGCATACCTAAAACTCTCCATATAATCTAAATACCTATTACTTCCATATACTTTTGTAAGAGAGTTGATTAAAGGGGTATAAAGTAATCTTGTAGCCCTACCATGTAGTTTATCTGTAACTCTTGAATAAAACCCTTTATTAAACTCAAAATCAAGTGCAGTATGTACTATAGGATAAAACAATCTAGCTGGTATCTCTCTACTATAATTTACAATATCACAATCATGAAGAGCAAAGGCATAGGCATTTGCATCAGTTAGTCCATAGCCAATCATTGTCCAAACATTTCTTCCTTTTCCAGGAGTATCAAGTCCCGGAAAACCTTCTGCTGTTAAGTCTGCATAAAGCTCTTTTATTCGTGGACCATCATTCCATAATACGTCAACCTTACATGGAAGTACAGACATCAATTTTTTAACCTCTTCAAACTGCTCTTTTGTAGCTCTATCTAGTCCTAAAATTATTTTATATAAATAATGAACATCCTTTAATTCTTCTATTATCTTATGCATTGCAGGTGTTTCAAACTCAGAATATAAAGCAGGAAGTAAAAGAACCATTTTTCTTCTTTTTCCAAACCTTTCTAAGTCTTTTTCCATATCTTTTAAATCTCTATCACCAAGATTTTGAAGTGTAGTTATAACCCCATTTTGAAAAAAATCAGCCATTATTCTTATCCTTTAAAACTATTATAAAATCCATCACATTTGTGCCTGTTATTCCTATCGTAAAATCGTATCCCAATTCTTTAAAAAAACTATTACTATCACTATTTTTTAAATATTTTCGTGGGTTTAATTTACTTTCTTTTATTTTTTCATATATTTTATAATCTACAAAAGCTCCTGTAGAATCAGAGTTTCCATCTATACCGTCACTTCCTGCACAAAGTATTGATATATTTTTATTTGGTCTATTTTCAATCAAAAGCCTCAAAGCCAATTCTTGGTTTCTGCCACCAATTCCATCTGCTTTTACTTTTGTTGTTGTTTCACCTGCAAATAATAAACAGAAACTATCATATTTTTCATCATATTGTTTAATCTTTTTTGTTATATATAAAGAGGCTTTTTTTGAAGTTTTATCTAAAGATGTTGTTATAATTTTTACTTTTTCTACATCTTTTTTTATAAATTTTTTTGCCTCTTTTAAAGCTATTTTATTGTTTCCTATTATGTGATGTTCAAATTTTCCATTTAACATAGGAGCAGAACCAATTGTGTTTAAGTCATCCCCTATAACATCACTTAAAACTAATACTTCTCCACCACATTTAAAGTAATTAGCTAACTTTCCACCTTTTATTTCAGATATAGATTTTCTTATACTATTTAAAGCTTTTATATCTATTCCACTTGTTAATAAGGCTCTTGAAATTTTACTAAAATCGTTTAAACTAATCCCATCTATTGGTTTTTCAACCATAGCTGATGCTCCACCAGAAAGTAAAAAAATAAATAAACCATCCTCTTTTTGTTTTTTTATCTTTTCCAAAAGAAGATTTGCAGCCTCTTCACTTTTTTTTGAAACTATAGGATGTGTTGAAGTAAAATGTTTTAAATATTTTAAATCCCCTTTTGAAGTTGAAATTATCAAACCATCTGAAATCTTATCCCCTAAGATAGATTCACACTCTTTTGCCATTGCAAAAGCAGCTTTTCCTATACCATAAATATATAAATTTGAAAAATTATTTAGGTTATATTTTTTATCAACAATCTTAACTATATCTTTTTTTAATGATATATTATCTTTTATTATTGAACCTGCTTTAACCTTATTTAGTGCATGGAAGTATATCTCTTCAAGTTTTTTTCTAGACATTTTTTATTACCATCTCATTCCAACCTTTTGAACCTTTGAAAGTTGATTTTTGAACTGTTTTTATTCCTGTTTTTATATACTCATCTTTATGATTTTTTATTATTATAGGAACCTCTACGTTTTTTAACATTTGAATGTCGTTTGGTCCATCACCTAAACCTAATGATATAATATTATCATTATATAATTGATTAAATAATTTTTTTGCTTTTTTAACAGCAAGCCCTTTATCTTGAAACTCTCCTATTAGATGGTAAAACCGTCCACCTTCAGTAATCTTTATATTATAAGTTAAAGCTAATGCTTTTAAATTTTTCAGTTTTGATTTATCATTTAATATAAAAGGTTCTGTAAAATCTCTATTTTTACTTAAATTTGCTTTTTTAGGTTCTAGTGAGGTATAAGAGATTATCTGTTTTTCACTCATATCACTAAAACCAAACATCCCAAACTCTTCTTTATATTTATTATAAAAGTTTAAAATCTGTTGATATGATAATCCCAATTGATATACAAAATAGTTACCTTTTTTATCAAGAAAAGATAAATCAAAATTCTTATACCCTTTTGGGAAAAAAATTGCAGCACCATTTTCTACTATAAAAGGCTCATTTATTCCTACTTCTTTTTGAAGTAACTCAACCTCAGCCTTAGTTTTGCTTGTAGTAAATATTAGAGGTATTTCCTTTTTTGAGATTAAAGTCAAAGCATCTAAAGAATCACTAAAAGAATAATCATCATGATTTAAAAAAGTTCCATCTAAATCTGTAAATATTATCTTTTTCATATTAAATGATAACATTATAAGAACTTTGAAACTAGTTAAAGTTGTATATTCTGTATACAAAATTGTAAAATTTAAACTATTTTCATAGAACTTTCCTAACTCAATTTTTTTAAAAGCTATTTTAAGTAAAGAATACATAGAATAGTGTTCATATTTTTATAAGGATAATTATGGGAACAGTTTATGAACAAGTTATAGTACTAATTATTGTATTTACAGCTTCATTTTTGACATGGAAAATGGTAAAAGATTTTTATAAAGATAAGTTTCATATGATATTTACTCATTTGATTGCAATTATTACTGCTTCATTTATGTTGTTATCTACTATGTTTCTTTTTGCCCCTAAAAATTACCAAAGAGGTTCTGGTCAATCAGAAGTTGAACTAACTTTTAGTTCTGTAGGAATTGTGATAATTATGTTAGCAGTTTTATATCTGCTATTCGTATATTTACCTAAAAAAAAGAGTAAATAACTAATTACTCTTTTTTAACAAGGAGATACTATCTTCTAAATTTAATGGTTTTGAAAATAAAAACCCTTGACCTAAATTACATGATTGTTTAATTAAAAACTCTTCATGTTCAGGCTCTTCAATTCCCTCAACAGTTACACTAAAGCCTAAACTTTTAGAAAGTGCAATTATAGCTTTTGAGATTTGAACATTATTATTATCATGCGGTATTCCATCTATAAATGACTTATCAACTTTTATAACATCAATAGGTAATTTTGAAAGATAACTCATAGATGAATATCCTGTTCCAAAATCATCAATAGAAAATCTAAATCCCAAATCTCTTATTTTATTTAATATATCTAAATTATCTTTTGTAAAATCCATTAAATAACGTTCTGTTACTTCAAGCTCAATCTCATTTGGATTTAAATTGTGTTGTTTTACAATTGAGGTGATGTCATTAATAAAATTTTTGTTTTTAAATTGAATACTTGAGATATTTATAGCTATATATTTTAAGCTTTGATTTGCTTTTTTTAATCTTACAAAATCTTCACAAGCTTTATTAAAAACAAACTTACCAATTTCAATAATCATTCCAGTATCTTCTGCAATAGGGATAAATATGTCAGGTCTAACTAAACCTAAATCGGGATGTTCCCATCTAACAAGTGCTTCAAAAGCAATAATCTCTTTAGTTTTTAATAAATATTGAGGTTGATAATTTAAATACATCTGCTGTTTTATCAAGGCTTCTTTTAAAGCTTGTTCTATTTGAAGTTGTTCATGAACTGCAATTGATAATTTTTCATCATAATATTGATATGTATTTTTCCCTAATTTTTTTGCATGATACATAGCGGTATCTGCATTTTTCACAAGAGTAGTTATATCAATTCCATCATCAGGATACATCACAACACCTATACTTGCACTTACATTTAATGTATGGTCCCCTATAATTATTGGTTCTTTTATTATAGATAATATAGACTCACAAACATATCCAGCAGCTTTTTTATTTCTAACTGAATCTAATACTACAATAAACTCATCTCCACCCATTCTTGCAACTATGTCTGTTTCCCTTAGAAGGTTTTTGATTCTTTTTGAGATAATTTTTAATAATTCATCCCCTATATCATGTCCTAAAGTATCATTGATGATTTTAAATCTATCTAAATCAATAAATAATAAGAAAAGATTTAATTCATTTCGTTTTACAAAATTTAGAGTATAGTTTAAATCCTCTTCAAGTTTAACCCTATTTGGTAAAGATGTTAAACTATCATGATATGCTAAGAAATCTGCTTTTTCTTGATTTTTGATTATCTCTTCAAGATTTGTATGCACTGCAATATATTTTGTAATCTCATTATTCTTATCTTTTACTTGGGTTATATTTAACCAAATAGGTATAACCTTTCCATCTTTTCTTTTATCATAAATTTTACCTTTCCAAAAACCTTTTAAATGTATTTGTTGCCACATCTGTTTATAGAAAAATACATCATGCTTTCCTGATTTAAAAATATTTGGTTTTTTCCCTACTAATTCACTTTGTCTATATCCACTAATTAGCTCAAAAGCTTTATTTACAGCAATGATTTTTTGTTCTTCATTACAGATTAAAACTCCCTCTTGAATATTATTAAATACAATTGATGAAAGTTTTAATTTTTCATTTTGTTCTATATATTTTGTAACATCTAGTTTTATAGCTAAATAATTTACTATCTCTCCATCCAACAAGATTGGTACAATTGAAGCTTTTTCATAAAAGATAGTTCCATCTTTTCTTTTATTTATAAATTCCCCTTCCCATTTTTTACCTGAATCTAATTTTTCATTTAAATCATCATAAACTTCTTGTGCTGTTAGGCCTGAACTTAATACTTTCGGTTTCTCACCTAAAAGTTCATCTTTTAAATATCCAGTATTTTTTTCAAAAATATCATTTACATATAAAATTTTTCTATTAGGGTCTGTTAAAACTATAGAGTTATCACTATTTTCAACTGCATATTTAAAAGCTGATAATTCACTTTTTATTTTTAAAGTTCTTTTATGTTGTATATATACTATAAATAATATAATTAAAATGGAGAAGAAAAATATTGTTGCAATTATTTGTTGGAAAAATAGTTTTTCATTATATTTTAAGTGTAATAAAACCTCTAAAATCTCAATTTTCTCATTAAGTTTTTGAGTTTTTGCATCTTCAATTAAATTTTTTATTTTATCAACACTGTTTAAAACTATTTTTGTATGTTTTTCTAAAAGTTCTAATCTTTTATCATTTAACTTTTTATTTTCTTTTTTTAGATAATCCAAATTATCATAAATATTTTTTTTATTATCATTTAAACTAAGAAAATATTGCATCAATAAAAATTGAATATTATTTATATATAATTTAGCTGATTTATTTATATCTAATGTTTCATAATATTCATTTATATCATAAACAAAATGTACTGAATTTAGTGTAGTTGCCTGAATAGACTTAAATCTTTCAATCACATCTAACTTTTTATAATAACTTTTTTCAACATCGTCAAGTTTTTGTATGATTGTTGAACCAAAATCTTGTTTTATTTCACTCTTTTCTAATTTATCTAAAATATTATCAAAAGATTTTGTTTTTTCCACAATCTCATCAAAATTTATAAATTTATCTTGTTTATTAAGAAAAATATCAAACTCAAGATTTAAACTTTTTAAATTGTTAATCTCATTTTTGTAGTTATTAAAATTTCTAATATTTACTTCTATTTTAAACAAATATAAAAATAAAGATACTATTATTAATGTAAATATAATAATTTGTATATTAAAAAGGTTTTTTATTTTATTCATAATCTATTCTATAACTTTTAATTGACCTGTTAAAGTTTTTAAAAACGCAACAATCTTATTAATCTCTTGCTCTGTAATTGGTCTTCCTAATTGAACCATTGCCATTGTTTTTACAGCTTCTTTAAGCGCATAAGTTCTTCCATCATGAAAATAAGGTGCAGTTAATTCAATATTTCTCAAACTTGGCACTTTAAAAAAGTATTTATCTTCTTCTTTTTTTGTTATATCGTATCTTCCTAAACTATCACTATTTATATTAATAACTACTCCAAAACGATTATATGAGTTACCTCCAATATTTATACCATGATGACAACTTATACATCCTTTTTGTTTAAAGATTTCATAACCCTCTTTTTCATAACTGGTGATTGCATTGTCATCACCTTTTAAAAATTTATCAAACCTTGAATTAGGAGTGATTAAAGTTTTTTCAAACTCTGCAATTGCATCTGCTATATTATCTTTTGTTATACCATCTTTATAAAGTTCTGAGAAATCCTTTATATATTCACTATTATTTAACTCTTTTATTAATGTATTAAAATCATGCCCCATCTCTATAGGATTTTCTATAGGACCCATAGCTTGTTCTTGTAAATCTTTTGCTCTACCATTCCAAAATTGCCTAAAGTTATAAACTGCATTTAACACTGTAGGTGCATTTATTGTACCAAGTTGAGCATTTATTCCAACAGATACAATAAGATTATCAACTCCACCTTTTTCTAAGCCATGACAAGAAGCGCATGAGATAGTTTTATCTTTAGATAAACGATTATCAAAAAATAATTTTTTTCCAAGTAAAGCTTTTTCTTTATTAAAATTTATTTTTTCTGGAATAGGAATTATAGTTGTTGCATTGATATGAATGACTATTGAAAATATAACAATAAAAACTTTTTTAAACAATTTTTTATCCCTATTATTACTTTTTAAATTAATTAAATCTTATATTTAATTTTAAAATAATAACATAATACCCATAAAAACTGTTATAATTGTTTTATATCAACTAAAGGAGTATAAAATGAAAAATATAGCTATTTTTTATTCTAGTAGTTCAGGTGATACAAAAAGAGTTGCTGATTTAATCTCTAAAGAGTTAGATGATATAAAAGAGTTTGACATAAAAATTACTGGAAATGATTTTATAAATGATTATACAAATATTATTCTAGGTGTTTCAACCTACACAGACGGACAATTACAACTAGAATGGCAAAAAATATGGGATGGTTTTTGTAAGATTGATTTTACAGGTAAAAAAGTTGCAATCTTTGGATTAGGAGATCAGATAAAATATCCAGATAATTTTGTTGATGCCATGGGAACTTTATATACTCAAATAAAAAAATCAAATGGAGAAATTATTGGGTTTACATCAATAAAAGGATATCAATTTAACTCTTCAAAAGCGATTGTAGATAATGAATTTGTAGGTCTTGCTATTGATTTAAACAATACACAAGAACATCAAATAATAGAAAAAATAAAAAACTGGACAGAGGAGCTTAAAAAAGATTTTAATTAAGTGCCTCTTGACAAGTTTTACAAACACCATATAGTTGCATTGAATGACTTGTAACTTTAAATTTATTCTTTTTTGCAATTCTATCTTGTCTTTTTTCTATTTCATCATCTATAAATTCTACTATTTTTCCACATCCAGTACAAATTAAGTGATCATGATGGTCTTTTTGATTACTCTCGAATTTCTTTCCATCTATTCCAAAATTGATTGATGTTATTAAATTCACTTCTTCTAAAAAACTCAATGCTCTATAAACTGTAGCAATCCCAATATTTGAGTCTGGTCTTTTAGTTTTTACTAGGTTATATACCTCTTCTGCAGTCAAGTGACCATCAGCATGAAGTAACGCATTTAAAACAATCTCTCTTTGTTCTGTATATTTAAGCCCTTTTTGTTTAACAATTTTTTTCAATTCATCAATAATTTCGTCACTTTTAACCATAATTAACCTTATATATTTCTATTGGAATAATTATTGCAAAATATATATCAAAAATAGTTAAAAGTATTTAGAAATTGAAAATGATTTTTATTACTTAATTAAATTATATATTTATACCATATGAGATATAATATTTATTTATATTAGATATTCTATAAGGAAATACGTGTTATTAAGTGAATTAAAAAAAAATGAATGTGCAAAAATTATAAATATTTCAACTGATTCAATATTAAAAGCTAGATTTAACTCTTTTGGGATTATAAAAGGTGCTACAATTTATGTAATTGAACAAACCCTTTCAAAAAATACTATAGAAATCAAAGTAAACAATACAAAAATTGCATTAAGACTTTCAGAGGCTAAAACTATAGAGGTGGAAAAAACTGCGTGCGAAATATAAATGAAAAAAAACAAATTAAAATAGCTTTAGTTGGACAACCCAATGTTGGTAAGTCAATGCTTATCAACTCAATTTCTAATTCAAAATTAAAAGTTGGTAACTTTTCTGGAGTTACTGTGGAAAAAACACAAATAGAATTTGAATATAAAAACTATCTTTTACAAATAACTGATTTACCAGGTTCATACGCTTTAAACGAATATACAATAGAAGAAAAAGTTACAAAAAACTATTTAGAAGAAGCAGAATATGATATTATTTTAAATGTTATAGACTCTACAAATTTAGAAAGAAATTTATACCTTACAAGTGAACTACTAATTTTAGATAAAAAAATGGTAATTGCATTAAATATGACCGATGAAGCAAATAAAGAGGGAATATTTATAGATGAAAAACAATTAAGTAAAATCATTGGTAAACCTTGTGTAAAAACCTCTGCAAAAGATAAGTTGGGAATTGAACAACTAATCGAAACTCTAATAGTAAAATATGAATCTTTAAAATTTGAATCAAAAATGATTTTTTCTGATGTTATAGAGGAAGAGATATCAAATATCAAAAGTTTTTTAGTTGAAAAAAGATATAAAAGTGATATACACTATAGAGAACTTGCAATAAAACTTCTTCAAAAAGATAAAAAAATTTATTTACAATTTCATGATGACCCAATTTGGATAGAATTGCAACCATTGTTAAATAACTCTTTTGAACATATCTATTTACACTACAATACAAAAAATCTTGATGATATATTTGAGGATGAAAAATTTTCTTTTGCAAAAGGTGCAGTTACAGAAACTGTAACAATGAAAAATGAAACACAAGAGGATAAAACTCTTACAGATAGATTAGATTCAATACTAATAAATAAATTTTTAGGTCTTCCAATATTTTTATTTTTAATGTGGACACTATTTCAATTGACTTTTGAACTAGGAAATATCCCTATGGATATTATTGATGCTTTTTTTGCAAATCTAATTGATAATACAAAAATACTTTTAGGAGATAATGAATTTTCATCAATCATTGCAGATGGAGCTATTGCAGGAGTTGGAGCTGTTATTTTATTTTTACCTAATATTGTAATTTTATTTTTAGGTATTGCCCTGCTTGAAACTACTGGTTATATGAGTAGAGTTGCCTTTTTATTAGATGGTTTTTTTCATAAGTTTGGTTTACATGGGAAATCCTTTATTCCTCTTGTTACTGGTTTTGGATGTTCAGTTCCAGCATATATGGCAGCAAGAACTCTTAAAAATGATAGGGATAGACTACTTACACTATTTATCATAGGGTTTATGAGTTGCGGTGCAAGATTACCTATTTATGTACTTTTCATTGGTGCTTTTTTCGCAAAAGAAAATGCAGGGAATATACTTTTTCTTATCTACATATCAGGTGCTATTTTAGGACTTATTGCCGCAAAAATTTTAAAAATGACTGTATTTAAAAGTGAAGATGAACCTTTTGTTATGGAGATGCCAAAATATAGAATGCCTTCATTTAAACTAATTTGGCATACAGTTTCAAATCAAGCTCTTATGTATTTAAAAAAAGCTGGTACATATATTTTAGGAGCATCTCTATTAATCTGGTTTGCATCAAATTATCCAAAAAATTTGGAATATGAAGCAAAAATAAACCAAAAAATAGAACAAACACAAAATAAAGATGAAATCTTAGCTTTAGAAAATCATTTAGTCCAATACAATCTTGAAAACTCTTATTTGGGAAAAGTTGGAAAATTTTCTGAACCTTTATTTGCCCCATTAGGATTTGATTGGAAAATGACAGTAGCACTAGAAACTGGTCTTGCAGCAAAAGAGATAGTGGTTTCAACTTTAGGTATTTTATATGGTTTAGGTGATCAATTGGATGAGAATAGTGAAACGTTAATTGGAAAAATCAAAAACAATATTCCATTTGCATCAGCAATAGCTTTTATCGTATTTGTTATGATTTATATACCTTGTTTAGCGGCATCTATGGTATTTACTAGAGAAGCTGGTGGTTGGAAATATTTAGTTTATCTATTTATATTTACAACTTCAATTGCTTGGGTATTGTCATTTATAACATTTAATATTACAACCCTTTTGACTACTTAATGTAGTTCAAAAGTGGTTGAATACTCTTTTTTATTATCAATAACAACAAACTTCCATATCCCTTTTTCTCTACCTTGAATATATCTAAAATCATAAATTGAACCATGTCCTGCAGGAATTACTAAAGTTCTTTCTCTTGAAATCTCACCTTCTGGGTCTATCCATTTTACAATTATCTCTTTGTCTTTGTCTGCTCTTTCATGCATATATTTACAAACAATAGAATCTTCATCTTGTAAAATCAAACACTCTACAGGATTATTTTCTTGTTCATCAATAACTTCACAAAAAAGGTTTGAAACAAAAACAAATAAAAAAATATATATAAACTTAATCATCTTTCTCTCTTTATAAATAATTTAAAAAAATATTATACTATATAAAAACTATTTTTTATACTTTTCCCAAATTGTTTTTTCATCTAATGTAGCTCTGTTTTTTAAAACCTCAAAAGGAGTATATGCTTCTTTATATCCCATTGAAAAATGCTCTTTTATCCAATAACCAAGATAAATATATGGAATATTAAGCTCTTTTGCAATTTTTATCTGTGCAAGTATAGAAAATTTTCCAATTGATAAATCTTCATAATCATGGTCATAAAAACAATAAATTGATGAGATTGATTTAGGTAAAATATCCACTAAAGCAACGCCAATAAGTTTATTTTCCCTTACATATAAAAACTCTTTAGTAAAATCATCTTTCCCTTGAACGTAAGATCTATCATATTCAGCTGGTTCAATAGGAGAATATACCCAATTCTTTTTTTTGTTCATTTGAAAATGATATTTGTCATACAGTCTTAAATGATCAATAGTCAAAGATGGGGGTTGGATATATAGTTTTGTATCCATATTTTTTTTAAATACTCTTTTTTCAGAACGAGAGAATTTATAGTTTTTTACATCGATTCTCATTGATACACATTTTGTACAATCTTTACATTCTGGTACAAAATGCATTTTACCAAATCTACGCCACCCATGTTCTAACATATTTTGATAGTCATCTTGAGTACATTTATTGATATATCTATATCTTATATCTGATGTTTTATCTTCAAAATATGAACATTCTCTATTCTCTTCTAAAAACTCTACATCTCGTTCTAAAATATGCATTTTTACTCGTTTATTTTATCTTTTATCTCTTTTGCAACAGAAGATATTTTATTGATTTTTTCACTACTTGACAAACTATCATCAATTAAGTGTTTAACAAAAGCACTACCTACAATAACACCATCAACACCTTCAGATTTCTCTTTACATGTTTTTTCATCAACTCCAAAACCAATATAAAGTGGTGTTTGCGTATATTTTTTTACAGTTTGTATGATTTGACTTAAATCTTCACTTTTTCCACTTCCTGTTATACCAGCATATGCAACCATATAGATAAATTTTTTGGCATCTGCTACAACAGTTTTTATTCTATCTTCACTATGAGTTGGTGCTACAAAAGAAATATTTGTTTTATTATATTTATCAAACAACGGTTTTATTAATAAAGCTTCCTCATGTGGAACATCAGGTATTATCATCCCATTTACACCAAATTCATCTGCTTTTTTTAGAAAGTTTTCTAATCCATAATGATAAAAAGGGTTCATATATCCCATCCATAACATATCCATTTGAGGTGCTATTTGAGAACTTACTTCAAATAAATCTTTTAGTTTAAATCCACTATTTAATGCTATATGATTAGCCTTTTCAATTACTGGTCCATCCGCAACAGGATCAGAAAAAGGAACACCCAATTCTAGAATATCAACTCCAGATTCTTTCATACTTAACGCCAAATCAATTGTAAAATTATTCTCTGGAATTGAAGAAGTTATATACCCTACAAGTTTTTTCAAAACAAAATCCTATATATAAATTTATTTCATTTTAGCTAAAAATGACTTTTAATTTATTGATTATCTTTTTTTATATCATCATCTTTATTTTTTGTTAAAAATCTTTCAAATACTTTTTTAATATTTAAAAAGAATCTAGTTGTATATGTGGTATGTGTATTTAAAATCTCATCACCTAAGTTTACATTTATTGCTTCTGATTTTTTCATCTGTAATACTTGAGATGGGAAAACACTTCTATGACCTGTCATTAAAAATGCAATGATAATAGATATTGCTGCATAATGTGCAACATTCATACCAAATAGTTCAACTGCCATAATCATAGCTGCAATTGGTGCACTTGTTGCTCCCGCTAAAACAGAAACAAATCCTAAAGCAGCAAAAAGAGGAATATATCCATCAACTAATCCACCAAAAAAATTTCCACTAGTTGCACCAATATAAAACACAGGAGTAATAACCCCTCCACTACCACCAAAACCTAAAGTTAGTGAGGTATAAATTGTTTTCATAACAAAGGTATACCAAGGTATATTTTCATGAACCAATTCATCAGGAGACAACGCTTCTTTTATTGTACTAAACCCTAATCCAAGATAATCTTCTCCAACAATCATTGTTAAAACAACTATAAAAATTCCACCTAAAAAAGCTTTAAGAATATAGTTTAATTTTATTGAACTTATATAATCATGTAAGGCTTTTAATGAAGTGATAATAAAATCAGCGACCAAACCAAAAAATATCCCGCCAATAATCACTTTTGATAAAAGTACATAATTGAAATCTAAATCAGAGTAAAAAGCTATATAAAAATATGAATAATCAATACCAAACATTTTGGCCACAAAAAAACCAGAAAATCCTGCAACAATTGATGGTAATAAAATATCATACATCAAAGCACCAACAATTAAAATCTCAACACCAAATATTGCACCAGCTAAGGGTGTTCCAAAAACAGAAGCAAATCCTGCACTAATACCACAAATAACTATTTTTTTTCTATCTTTTGCTGTAAAGCCTAATTTCATAGCTATAAAAGATGCAAGAGAAGCACCTATTTGAGCTCCAGGGCCCTCTTTTCCTACGGAACCACCAGAAAAAATTGTAATAACTGTAGCTAAAAGTTTTACAGGTACTACCTTTATATCTATTTTCCCTGAATTTTTGTGGATTGCTTCGATTACTTTTTCAGTACCATGTCCTTGTGCACTTGGAGCAAATTTTTTTACAATAATAACTGTAAAGGCAAGAGCAAAAGGTAAAGTATAATAATAATCAAAGGGTAACAAAGACCTTGATTCTTCACAATACTCTAATAATTTTAGAAATAAAGATACTACAGTACCAACTAAAGCACCAATTAAAGAGGATAGTAAAATCCATTTTGTGATACTTGCAAATAAGATTGATTGTTCAGCTAAGTGTTTTTGTATTTTGATATTTTTTTTCATGTATAAACTCTAATATATTCTTAGGCGTATTCTAACAAAACTAAGTTTTACTAAGACTTTTTTTTTGGATTAATTACACTTTTTTTTCAAATTTATTACATATTTTATGTACATAATCTATTCCACTTAATCAAAAGAAATTTTTAGATACAATAATGACTAAATAATTATAAGGATTTTAGTTTGAGTATAATTAAAAATGATTTCGAAAAAATAAATATAACTAAAATAAAAAAATCAAAAAATAATAAAAAAATTACGGTAATAACAGCATATGATGCACTATTTGCTAAACTTTTTGAAGATATTGCCGATATCATTCTTGTGGGTGATAGTTTAAATATGAGTTTTGCTGGAAAACCTGATACATTAAGTGCTACACTTGAGCAGATGATTTACCATACAAATGCAGTTTGCACAGGAGCAAAAGATGCTTTTGTAGTTTTAGATATGCCATTTGGAACATATACAAATGAAGATGATGCCTTAAAAAATGCAGTAAAAGTTTATCAAGAAACCAACGCTGCTGCTGTAAAAGTTGAAGGTGGAGAAGATAGAGCTCACATAATAAAACATCTAACATCAAACTCAATAGCTGTTATGGGACATATTGGACTAATGCCACAATATGTTAGAAGTGAAGGTGGATATAAAGTAAGAGGAAAAACAAAAGAGGATATAGAACAACTAATACGTGATGCAAAAGCATTAGAAGAAGCTGGTGTGTTTTCAATCGTTGTAGAGGGTGTTATGGGTGAAGCAGCAAAACAAATAACTCAAGCAGTAAATATTCCAACAATAGGAATAGGTGCAGGAAAAGATACTGATGGACAAGTTTTAGTCTGGTCAGATATGTTAGGTTTCTTTGAAGAGTTTAAACCAAAATTTGTAAGACACTATTTAGATGGAGCAACTTTAGTGAAAGATGCAGTAAATCAATATAGAACAGATGTACAGAATAGCTCATTCCCATCTAAAGAAGAAGAGTATTAAAATGGAAAGAGTTGTAGAGGTTGAGCAAGTATCCTTTGAAGAGGATAATGCAGAAATAAGCCTAAGACCCTCTTCTTGGGACGATTATATTGGTCAAGAAAAAATCAAAAAAAATTTAAAAGTTTTTATTGAAGCTTCAAAAAAAAGAAATGAAGCTTTAGATCATATTTTATTTTATGGACCTCCTGGACTTGGAAAAACAACCCTATCATATTTGATATCAAATGAGATGAACTCAAATATAAAAGTAACAGCAGGTCCTATGATTGAAAAAAGTGGAGATTTAGCAGCAATCTTAACAAATCTTGATGAGGGAGATATCCTTTTTATAGATGAGATTCATAGATTAAGTCCAGCTGTTGAAGAGATCTTATATCCTGCAATGGAAGATTATAGATTAGATATTATAATTGGAAGTGGTCCTGCTGCTCAAACTGTTAAGATAGATTTGCCAAGATTTACTTTAATAGGAGCAACTACAAGAGCTGGAATGCTTAGCAATCCATTGAGAGAAAGATTTGGAATGCATTTTAGAATGCAATTTTATACCCATGAAGAGTTAGCAAAAATCATTCAAAAGGCTTCTGTAAAACTAGATAAATTTTGTGAAGATAATGCTGCTTTAGAGATTTCTAAAAGAAGTAGAGGAACTCCAAGGGTAGCTCTTAGACTTCTAAGACGTGTAAGAGATTTTTCAGAAGTTGAAAATGAAAATACCATTCATATTAAAAGGTGTAAATACGCTTTAGATGAACTAGGAGTAAATGATACTGGTTTTGATGAGATGGATATTAATCTATTAGAACTATTGGTTTCAAATAAAGGTAAACCCATGGGGCTTTCTACAATTGCAGCAGCTTTGAGTGAAGATGAGGGAACTATTGAAGATGCAATTGAACCTTATCTTTTAGCAAATGGTTATATAGAAAGAACAGCAAGAGGAAGAGTTGCAAGTGTAAAAACCTATGAGCTTTTTAGGTTAACTTATCCAAATAGTGAAAAACTAGATGATCAAGGAAGTTTATTTTGAAACCACAATATTTTTTGATTGCATTGGCTATTGTAACACTATTTTTTATGTTGGAACTTTTTAGTCCATTTTTAAAGCCAATGATTGTTGCCCTGCTCTTAGCAGTCGCAACTAATTCATTAAATATATATTTAAAAAGAGCTATTCCTAATCATTTTATTACTTCAATTTTTATGACTATACTTTTAACTGCAATATTTTTTATACCAGTACTTTATTGTATTGTTTCTTTTGCAACTTTAATTAATAAAATTGATCAAAATGCCTTACTAGGGATATTTAACACTACAAAAAATTGGGTTGAACATATTCCTGATGATTTTGTTTTTCTAAAAGACCAATTAAATAATCTTTTAGAAAAGGTTGATATTAAAGAGTATATTCAAAACTTAATCTCAATAGGTGCATCTTTAGGAAAAAACTCTGCTAAATTTGTTATTGATATGATTATGATTTTAATATTTTACTTCTTTTTCAACTTTTATAGTAACTCGTTGTCTCACTACTTTAAAGAGGCACTACCCCTAAAAAGTGAAGATTCAAATGCACTTTTTTATGAATCATCAAATGTAATGAGTGTAGTTTTATACTCTATTTTAGCAACAGCTGTTTTAGAGGGTTTTTTATTTGGAATCTTCGTAAGTTTTTTTGGATATGATGGAATTTTATTAGGTGTTTTATATGGTTTTGCATCTTTAGTTCCTGTTGTTGGAGGTTTAATTATGTGGCTTCCTGTAGCAATTTATGAGATTTTTGCTGGAAGTATTGGAAATGCTATTGCAATTGTTGTTTACTCTATTTTAGTTATCTCAATAATTGCTGATACCTTTATCAAACCAGTAATTATCAAATATATAAATAAAAAAGTTGTAAAAACTCCAACAGCAGTAAATGAACTATTGATATTTTTCTCTATTGTTGCAGGATTATCAACATTTGGTTTTTGGGGTATGATTATAGGACCTGCAATGGTTACATTTTTCATCTCACTTCTACAACTTCTTAAAAAATTCAGTGATGATATTTATACTTTAAAAATAAATGAGAATATAAAGTAGAAATGATATCCCCAAAAAGGGATATCATAAATTTTGCTACATAAGGTAAGAACAATAGTATTTTATAACTACTTATTTACAATATAGTTACAAAATTAATCTCCTGATAAAAGTTCCCCTTGGTATGAACTTATTCCATATTGTAGATTTGATACAGTTTTATATCCCATATCTCTCATCATTCTTTGACAATATGCACTTCTACTACCAATATGACAATAAACAATAACAGGTTTATTTTTTTGTTCTTCAATTTGTGATAATGAATTATAAAAAGATGTAGTTGGTACTAAATAGTCAGTTCCCTTTATTCTTGCACTAACCCATTCCATCCACTCTCTTACATCAACTAAATTAAACTCTATAACTTTTTCTTCTCTTGCAGCAAGTAAAGCTTCTAATTCAAAACTATCTAAATTATCTTTTTGAAGTAACATTTCACACTCTTCTTTACTTAATACTCTTGAGTGTTCATGTGCTGCTAATTCTGCATTTTGCTCTTGTTCAATTTTTTGTGCATACTCTTTTGTACAAAAAATCCCACAATGGCAATGTCCTTGAGATGGAATCTCTATTTCAAGTGCTGGTTTACATGGGCAAAGTCTATTATCAGCTTTATCTTTTTCCTCTTGAGTCTCGCCTATTACCATAAAACATGGGCAATATCTTCTATCATAAATTAGTTTATTTCTTGTAAGCCCATTTTGTATCGATTCATTTACATCACTTTCTGGATTATAAACAAAACCATACTCTTTACAAACGTCATTTGTAAATTTTTTTGTAAGTTCAAGTTGTGTTTGAAACTCTTCACTTTCGATATCAATTTTTCTTATCATTCTTTATCCTAATTTTTTTCGAATTTTACAACTATTAACTTTAGATTTACTTATAATATTTTCTTATTTATACCATTTTACCTTTATAAGAATTTTTTTAAATAAAATTACAACTTAAAAATTGCTTAATTTTACTAATATAATCTTAATTCTATAGGGTATTTAATCAATAATATATGGTATAATTCTATATTATGAGAACTTTACTTATACTATTTATTTTATTTTTTAATGTTAATTATCTTTATGCTCTTAAATGGGAAACTTGTATAAAAAAATATGAAAAAGCTAAACAATTTGATGATAATGTTAGGTTATCATATATCTATCTAAAATCAACTAAAAACTGTTTAGTTAAATTTAGAGATTCTCTTATAAAAAATCCTAATCCTGACTTTACTGTAAAAGCGATGAATGAAAATATTTTGATGATTGATAAATACATAAATAATCTAATTTTTCAATATAATTCTGCAAATAACGATTTAGAAGAGATACCAAAATATATTGATACTGATTCAGAAATACCAACAATAAACCAAGATTATAATTATTTAAAAAGATTCAATAACTGTAATGGAGTTCATGCAAATAATAAAATATATACTGCTAGACATTGTAAAATTGATAATTCTATAGATTTACAATTTGACTTAAGTTATATTCCTACAGATAACATCTCAAAACTAAGAGTTACAAAGCTAGATATTGATAAAAAAGGTACTTTTAAATATTATTCTATGTCGAGAGAAGGTATGTTTTATAATATATTATTAGAAGAAAAAAATTGTAAATTTTATATGGCTAAAAATATCCCAATAGGATTTAATACTACCCTTGATTATACAGATTTATCAAAAAAAGAAGAGATAAGAAGTAATTGTTTAGCAATCCCTTCAAATAGTGGTGGTGGAGTATTTCAAGATGGAAAACTTGTTGGGATTATTTCAAAAACTGTATTTAATGAAAATAAATTTTTATATAGTGTTGTAGAACCTATTATTCCATTTCATTAATCTTAATATTTCTAAAATTTTTTAGGATTATTTATTGATTCTTTAACCCATTGCAAAAAATCTTCTCTACAAACTTCTTTAGCTCCAAGAGTTTTTAAATGTGGTGTGGGGATTTGACAATCTATAAATCTAAAGCCATTAGTTTTAAGTCTTTGTACAAGATGATATAAAGCAACTTTTGAAGCATCACTTTTTTTAGCAAACATAGATTCTCCACAAAATATATCTCCAATATCCACCCCATAACCTCCACCTACTAATTCCCCTTCGTAGTATGCTTCAAAAGAGTGGGCAAAGCCCATATCAAAAAGAGTACAATAAGCATCTATAACTTCAGGAAGTATCCAAGTTCCTTTTTGTCCAACTCTGGGAATTTTAGAACACTCAATCATTACTTGTCTAAAATTTGTATCGAATTTTATTTCAAATAAATTTTTTTTGATAGTTTTTTCTAAAGACTTTGATAATTTAAACTCATCAAATTCTAAAATAAATCTTGGATTTGGACTCCACCAAAGAATTGGATCATGTTCATTATACCAAGGAAAGATTCCTTTTGTATAGGCTGTAATTAGTCGTGTAGGGGATAAGTCTCCACCATATGCAAGTAAACCTTCGTTACTTGCATATGAAGGATTAGGAAAGATATAAGAGTGTTTATCTAAAGGAAAAACGTTCAATGTTCTTAAAATGCAGAGATATATTCACCCAATGCATCTATCTCTTCTTTTGATAGATTTACTACTTGGCTTTTCATAACACCTTTCATAACACCACCATAAGTTCCATCTTTATATCCATTTAGTGCTATTACTATCTCATCTTTTGTTAAATCTTTGATAATTTTTGATTTACCTAGTGCAGCTAATTGTGCTTCTTGTCCATGACAGCCTGCACATTTCAAGTATAAAGACTTTGCATTTATTTTTGTTGAGTCATTATCTTGAGTTTTTGTTGCAACGATATTATCAATACTTTGTTCTATCTTAGCTTTTGTTTGTGTTGCTGAATCAACAACCTCTTCTGTTATCTCTTTTGTTGTATCAGAAACCTTTTGACCTACACTTTTTGCAGCCTCAGTACTTGCTTCCACTACTTTTTTTGATTCTTCTACAATTTTAGAAGCTACTTGGCTTGTAGATTCTTTTACTTGATCAACTAATTTTTCTTCAGGTGTTTTAACAGCAGTATCTACTACTTTTGTTTCCTCTACCTTAGTTACAGTTGCCTCTTTTTTCTCTTCACTTCCACATCCAGTTAATATCAAAATAGCTACAGCTGAACTTAAGAAAATTTTCTTCATTAAACATCCTTTATCAAAATAATTTAAAATTTTACTTTATTTTACTTAAGAAGATATAAAAATAATAGTATAAAATTGTGAACTATTTATGTTCTAAAGGTTTATACGTAAATGTAAATTCTTCTTTGACAAAATCTATTTTAACATTACCACCTTTTTTTAATTTACCAAATAAAATCTCATCAGTAAGAACATTCTTAATTTTTTCTGATATTACTCTTGATAATGGTCTAGCTCCCATTGCTTTATCATATCCTAATTCAGCCAATTGATTTTTTGCCCTTGCTGTAATTGAGATAAAGATTTTTTTATTTTCAAGTTGTTTTTCTAAATCTTCAATAAATTTACCTGCTACTTGTGCAACTATATCTTGTGTTAAGGCTTTGAAACTAACTGTTGCATCAAGTCTATTTCTAAATTCTGGCGCAAAAAATTTATTAATAGCTTTATTTTCATTTAATGAATCATCTTTAGTAAATCCCATTACATTTGCTTCTGTTGCACCTAAATTTGATGTCATTATTAAAACTACATTTTGAAAATCTGCTTTATTTCCACTATTATCAGTTAACTCTGCATTATCCATAACTTGTAATAAAACTGACATTAAATCAGGGTGTGCTTTTTCAATCTCATCAAGTAAAAGTACACAATGTGGATGTTTTCTAATAGCTTCTGTTAAAAGTCCACCATTTTCAAAACCAACATATCCAGCTGGTGCTCCAATAAGTCTAGAGATTGTATGAGCTTCCATGTATTCACTCATATCAAATCTTTCAAAATGTATTCCTAATTGATTTGATAACTCTTTTGCAACTTCTGTTTTACCAACACCAGTAGGTCCTGTAAAAAGAAAACTTCCAATTGGTTTTTTATCTATATTTAATCCTGCTTTATTTCTCTTAATAGATTGAACAATTGTTGAGATAGCACCATCTTGACCAAATACTCTTTTTTGCATATTTTTTTCAAGGTTTTTCAGTAAACTAATATCAGATTTAGTAGTTGATTTAGATGGTATATGCGCCATCTTTGCTACAGTATCTTCCACATCTTTTTGCAAAATTTTAATATTATTTTTATTTAAAGTTGCATACTCAATTTTTTTACTAGCTCCAACTTCATCAATAACATCAATAGCACTATCTGGTAAAAATCTATCTGTAATATATTTTTTACTAAGTTCAACTGCTGTTTCAATTGCACTTTTGTTATATATTACTCCATGAAACTCTTCATATTTTGATTTTAATCCCTCTAAGATTGTTATTGTATCTTCGATTGAAGGCTCATCTACATCAACTTTTGCAAATCTTCTACTAAGTGCTTTATCTTTTGAAAAATCGTTTCTATATTCACTAAAAGTTGTTGCCCCGATACATCTTAATTTACCATTTGCTAAAAGTGGTTTTAAAATATTTGAAGCATCCATTGCACTTCCACTTACACTTCCTGCTCCAACTATAGTATGAATCTCATCAATAAATAAAATAGCATTAGGAATTTTACTAACCTCTTTTAATAAACCTTTTAATTTTTTTTCAAAATCTCCTCTATACTTAGTACCTGCTAACATAGAACCCATATCTATAGAAAAAACTTTTGCTTTTTCTAAAAATTCTGGTACTCTTTGGTTTGCTATTTCTAAAGCTAAACCTTCAGCTATTGCAGTTTTTCCAACACCTGGTTCACCTACTAATATAGGATTATTTTTCTTTCTTCTACTTAGAATCTGAATTACCCTATCAATCTCTTTTCCTCTACCAATGACAGGATCAATTTCACCTTTTTTAGCTAGGGCAACTAATTCAGTAGAGTTTTTTTCTAAAACTTTATTATCATTTTGACTTTGATTATCAATAGATGATAAATCATCTTCAAGTTCATCATTATCTTTATGTGAAATCTCTTCTAAAATATCTACTCTTTCAACACCTGCAGATTTTAAAAGATATGTTGCATAAGATTTTTCATTTTTTAAAATTGCTACAAACATATCCTCTACACTAGCATTTCTTTTCCCACTTGTTTGTGTATGAGCAACCATATTCTCAATAGTTGAAGTTAATGTAACTGTTTCTATTGGTTCATCATTTACATTTTCTGGGTATACAGGTGTATTTTCATCTATATATTTTTTTATATCATTAAAGAATTTATTTTTATCTAATCCTAAATCATCAAATAAACCCTCTATAACCTCATCATGAATTAACATTAAAAATATATGTTCTACAGTCAAATATTCATGACGACTCTTTTTAGCATAATTTACTGCTTGTGCAAAAATGTTTCTTAATTCTTTACTAATCATAATTTACTCTTCTTCCATTATTGCTTTCAAAGGGAAACCCTTTTCTCTTGCCAAAGTTTTAACTTGGGCAACTTTTGTTGAAGCTATTTCATGAGTATATATTCCGCAAACCTCTTTACCATTATTATGGATATTTAGCATTATTTGAGTTGCTTGGTCTATTGTTTTTCGAAATACTTTTGTTAAAACATCAATAACAAAATCCATAGTTGAGTAATCATCATTTAATAAAATCACTTTATATTTTTTTGGTTCAACTACTTCTAATTCACTATCAAGTTCTATCTCTAATTCGTTAGCCACATCGTTCCTTTTATTTTTGTTGTATATATTATAACAAAAAAGCAATAATCTTAGTAAAATAAATTGTATATAAAATATTTTAAAGTTTTTTTTATATTTTGTTAAAAAACTATTGTTATAATATGCGAATGAATACTATTTTTATAACAGCTACTAATACAGATGTAGGTAAATCTTACGCCTGCGAAAAGTTTTTAAAATATTATGCCAAACAGGGATTAAAAGTAGGTTATTTTAAACCAATTGAAACAGGAGTGGCTCCTGTACCACCTGATGGTAATAAGCTTTTAAACTTAGTAAAAGAGCTTAATAAAGATTTTGATGTAACAATTGATGATGTAGTACCTTACCAATTTAAACTTCCAGCAGCACCTTATGTTGCAAAAGAAACTACAAAAATAGATTTAGACTTTATTATCAAAAAAAGAGATTACCTATTAAAATTTTGTGATATTCTGGTCATTGAAGGTGCTGGTGGATTAATGGTTCCAATTGAAAAAGATTTTTTTATAATCGATTTAATAAAATATTTGGAAACAAAAGCAATACTAATCACACCTTCAAAATTAGGTTGCATAAATGATACTTTACTTTCTATGCAAGCTTTAAAAAATAAAAATATTGATTTTGATTGGTATATTAACCTTTTTTTAGATAAAGATAGTTTTGAAAAGGTGAGTTTACCTTTTTATAAAGATGTTTTTGATGAAGTTAAATTTCTAGATGAAATCTAACTAAATCTTAAATTCCAACTCAACCTCTTTTGCCTTAGTAATCCCTAATACAGTCAATGAGTTTTCAGATATAAGTTGCTCTTTTTTTAACTCTTTTAAATATTTTTTACCCTCTTTTTGAGTAAAGACATGAGTGCTATCCATTTTTAATAAAATATCATTTAGACTCTCATCATCCTCTCTTTTATAAATTGCCAAAAGTAAAACCTTTTTATTTATATCCATTCCTTAATCCTCTTATAATATAATGCTACAATAAAAAAAACACAACCAATTATAACAGTTATATTACTCAAACTTGTTAAACTAGCCATAACTCCTATAAAAAATGTTGTAATTACATTTGAAACCATAAAAATCATATCATTATAAGATATTACTCTTCCTAAATATTTTGATTCTACATTTTCTTGAATCAAAGCATATGTATATGACCAAATTGTAGTTGTAGTAAAACCTGTTAAAAACACTGCTACAAGTGCTATATAAAAATTAAATTGAAGCATCCCCCAAAGGATAATAGCTAAGCCTTGGAAGATAAATATATACATTAACCTATCTTTATTTACCCAATTTGTAATAAAAATAGGTCCAACCATAAGTGCAGCAGCTCTTATGGCATTTGTAATACCAATAGATAAAGGCACAGCAATCACATATTTGTACTCATTTTTTGCTAATAATGTAACCAATGTATCAAAAGCAGTAAGACCAACACTTGCATGTAAAACGATTAGATGTAAAACCAATTTATGATTTTTAATATATATAAATCCATCTTTTATCATGGATAATATTTTCTCTTTTGTATGAATTGCTTCAACTTTAAAATCAATATTCAAAAATAAAATTATTGCACAAATAAAAAAAGCCGCATCTATAATTATTGCAGTTTTAACTCCATATAAATTTACTATAATTCCACTTGCAGCCATACCAGCAGCATAAGTAAAAGACCAGATTATAGAATGAATTTCATTTACTTTTTTTAAAGTTGTTCCTGATATCAATTTAGGAAGCAAAGACATCTCAGTGGAGAAAAACATAGAAGCACTTCCCATTCTTATAAATATAAATATCATCAAAAGCCATAGTTGACTTTTATCATTTATAGTTAAAAAAAGTAAAGTCATAATTAATTCTATAGATAATAAACCAAGCATCAAAGATTTGATTTTAAATCTATCAATTATAGCTCCAGATAAAGGTGCTATTACAATTGCAGGAATCAAATGCATTGCTGTTACAACAGAAATGGCAAAAGCAGAAGAACCAAAATTTACAAGCATTGTATAAATAGCTACATTTGAGAACCAAGCCCCAAAGTAAGCTATTAGTTGAAGTAAAGAGAGTTTTCTTATTACTTCATTTTCTTTTAAAATACTAACATAATTCAATAGTCAACAAAGCCTCATGATATATAGCACTATGGGCTTCTTCATCACTTTTAAAAGGAGTTAAATAGTTTGCTTTTTTATTAGAACTATAAAACAATGCACAATTTTCTTTTACATCGTCATCTAAACAAACTATAAAGTTTGCTTCTCCATGTTCGGAAGTAACTAAAACCTCATCTCCTTGTTTATATCCACTAGAAGAGTTTAAATAAATATTATTATCAGTTCCAAATTGAGAATTTAATGTTTTTTTAGATTTTGCAGTGATTAAATAAAACTGTACATCCTCTTTTTCTTCATATAGATTTTCAATATCTAAATCCTCTAAAAATTCAAAATCTTCTATTATATGATTTCTAGTAGGTTTTGTATTTGTATAATATTCAATAATACTATCTTCATCCTCTAAAGGTTCAAAACCAAAACATTTATTTAAATAAGAACTTAGTTCATATTCGCTTATTTTATTTTTTATATTTTTATCTTCTATATTATTAATCGCTTTTAATTCATGTCCATAAGATAATCTTACATCTTTTTTCTCTAAAAAAGTTTTAGCAGGGATTATTAAATCAGCATATTCACAAGTATCATTTAATGTTGTACCAAAATAGATTACAAAAGGTTCTTTTAAACCTTCAACTATTTTTTTTGTATTTGGAGCTGTTACAACAGGATTTGCTCCTTGAATAAAGACTACTTTATATTTTGAGAAGTCAACTTCTGGTATTGCTATTTTATTATTTGAAACAGTATCAAATTTTTTTCCATATCCATACATTGAACTACCAAGATACCAAACACCACCTACATCTTTATTATGTAGACCTATATAAGCAGCAAAGGAATCTATTGCTCTTATGATTTGAGCTCCCTCATAATATTTTTGAACTCCAAGTCCAATAACTACAGATACTTTTTTATCTTTTATAATTTCAAAAAATTTAGTCACATCAGTTAAAGATACCCCAGTAGTTTGTTCATAGGATACTACTGGTCTACTTTTTGCTAAATCAAAAAACCAATCTGCACCTTGAGAATTTTTTATAAACTCTTCATCTTCTAAATCTTCCATATATGCAAATCTTGTTAATAAAAGAGCTAACTCATGGTCTGTTTTAGGATTTAACTGCATATGAAGTTCCGATTTTTTTGCAATATCAGTTTTAATTGGGTCAATTGTAATAAAAGTTTTATCTTTTACTAAATTATACATATGAGGAGAGGTAATAGAAAAGTTTCTACCCCAAACTATTATAACATCAGAATTTATGAGATTTTCAATTGGAGGATTTACAACTTTACTTCTTCCCATTTCAAGGCCTGCTCCACCTGCTCCATCACAAAGGCTTCCTTTAGTTAAAACTGAACCATATCTAGAAAAAAAAGTTTTAGGAGCACCTTGCATCACCCCAAGATTTCCAGAACCTTTATAATAGATTGTCTCATTTGCTGGTGTTTGTTTTAATTTTTCAACTAAAATATCTAGTGCCTCATCTAAAGAGATATTTTTCCCTTGAAATTTTGCAGTATCTAAAAAGTCTTCATTCAACAGATTTGCAAAATTTACACAAAGTTTACCATTTGTAGTAAGATGCTCTTTTGAACCTTTTATTTTCCCATCAATAATTTGTGCTTGACAAGCATCATAACAATCAAGTGGGCAGGCTATTTGATTATTTGAATTCAATTTTTACCAACCTAGAAAAAGTTTTTGGATTATTTATAATAATTTCACATTTATAAGAAGAGATATGTTTTGAATCAGCTACATCATATATTTTATTAATCTTTAAATCAGTTTTTTCTCCATCAATATAAATTGTTTTTGTTTTAATAGCCTCTACATCCCCAATTGGAACATAAATCTCTAATTTTCCTTTACTTAAATCTTTTGCTTCATATAGTAAAGTTCCTGGATTTACATAATCATCTTTTTCCACTGCGATATTATAGATATAACTGTTTTTTTCCATAAGTTTCTTATTTTTTATAGTATCTTTTAATGTTGCAATTTTTATAAGCATATCGGCTTTTGATGATTCAAGATTGATTACATTTAATTTTTGAGTATCTTTTTCAAAACCTGATTTTGAACTAATTTTTAGAAGTCTTTCATAGTTTTTTTGTTGTATATCAATCATCTGATTAATAGATTCTAGTTTATTTAAAGATTGTTTTAATTCCACTTCATTTACTTCAGAATCAATTTTTACAACTACACTATTATTTGCAAATTTACCCTCAATCTCATCATTTGTATAAATAACTTTCCCACTAACAGCTGATTTTACACTATAATTATTAATAGGTTCCAATTTAGCATAAAACTCCATTGAAAATAAAGAACTAACCAATACTGAAAAAATAAATAAATATCTCATTTTAACCTCAAAGTTTTAAATTTTTTATCGTAGAGATTATATCTTTTTTAAGACTTGAAAACTCACCCTCTTTTTCACATTTATAAATTAATTCATCCAAAATTTCATCTTTGTTTATAAAAGGAACTAAAACTTTTAAAAGTTCTTGTTTATCTTTTGAAGATTTAACTTGTTTAATTAAAGGAGTATCAACTCTACGATTTTTATTTTTTTTGATTTTAACCAAATTTAATAAACCAAATATTAATAATGAAAATACAATACCTAAAACAAAATATATGACTTTTTCGCTATTACTAGTTTTTGTTTCTATTATATCTTTTTTTATAATAGGTGCATCTTTAGCTTTTTCTAAAACTACTTCTTGAGAACTGTTTAAAGAATTCTCAACTTCTATTTTAAACTCTTGAGTTTTTTTTGTCACTACTTTTTGACTTTGTTTATCAAAATAACTAATAGATTGACTTGGAATAATTATAGAATTACTTGGAACGATTGAGTAGACTTTTTCATATGTTCCTTTATATCTATCATTTTCATAATTAGTTTCTACTTTAGGTTTATTATCATAAACTATAGCATCTTTAACATTTAGTTTTTTATCTTGAATATCATCAAAATTTCCAAAACCTGAAATTACTAATTTATAAGAGATAGATTCACCTTGTTTTACTTTTGTTTTGTCAACCAAAGCCTTTATATCAAAATCTCCTATTAAACTCACGCCTTGTGGCAAAGGCTTAACTTCAAAGTTAAGTTCATTTGAATAAACTTTTGTCACTTTAGGTACAGCTGAGAAAAATCCAAAACTATTTGAAGAGGCACTGTCAATCATTTGAACATCAACTTTAAGAGGATTTACCTTTAACTTTCCAACTTTTTGTGGGAACAATAGATACTCTAACTCCTGAACTATATATCCATTTTGCTCATATCTATTGTTTTTATTATCTAACTTTTTATACCAAAAGTTTTCAAAATGGGGAGGAGTAAATCCTAAATTTGTAATTTGTAAATCTCTTTTATATTTAAAAACAAGTTTTAAAACAGTAGATTCACCTACAAAAAGCTCTTTTTTATCTGTTTGAATTGTCAAATCAAATTGTTGTGACTTTGTTTTTAAAGCAACACTTTTTGTAACTTTTTTTTCTTCACTTTTTTCTAACTTTCCATCTATTTCAAAATCAAAACTTGGTATTGTAAAGTCACTTGTGGGAAAGATTCTATATTTTTTACTTACTTTTTCTGAATAACTACCATTTATTATTTGTAAAGATTTTGAAGTACCTAAACCCTCAACTATATACTGGTCAATTTTCTCTATTTTTGGAAAGTTTACTGAAGAGCCACTAAGTTCATACTCAAAAACATAAGGTTCGCCAGATATAAAACTATTAGGAGCTCTAAGAATAACGCCTGCATTTAAATATATATTAAATATTAATACTAAAACTATTAGTCTCAATATTCCCATTAAAACTCCAATGTACCTTCTATAGCAAAATTTGCTCTTGAATCTAATTCAGCATGTGATAAAACTGCTACTTGAAGACCAAATTTTTCATATATTTCTGAAATTCTTTTTCTAAGTAATGGGTCTACTACCATAGCAACTTTATTAAACCCTTTAGCTTCAACATGAGTTATTAACTCTTTTGTTTTTGTAACCAATGAATTAATCTCTGCGATTGATAACATAAGTTGAGAAACACCATGTTGTTCTTGCAGTTTACCAATAAAATCTTGTTCAATCTCTGGTTTAATTGTTATAATATGTAGTGTGCCATCATTATCTTTAAATCTATTAGTAATAAGTCTATAAAGTTTACTTCTAACATGTTCTAATAATACATCTGGTGCTTTGGTATATTCTGCAATATCTGCTATTGATTCTATAATAGTTAGCATATCAACAATTGGTATTTTTTCATGTAATAAATCTTTACAAACTTTTAATAACGTTCCATAAGATGTCACTTTCATCGCTTCTTCTACAACAATAGGAAAATCTTTTTTCAAGCCTTCAACAATATCAACAATATCTTGTCTAGTAATAATATCTTCTGCATGTTTTTTAATAAGTTCTGATATATGTGTAGAGATAATTGTAGGTGCATCAACTACAGTAAATCCTTTCATCAAAGCATCCTCTTTTTGCCCCTCTTCAATCCATACAGCATCAAGATTAAATACTGGTTCTTTTACTTTTAAACCTTTTAGTGAACCTGGACTTACACCACCCATTGCAAGAAGTTTATTTATCTCAACTTTCCCTTTTTCTAAAGGGATTCTTTTTAAAAATACTTGATATTCATTTGGAGCCAATGTTGCATCATCAGAGATTCTAATTTGTGGTATTACAAAACCTAAATCAGCAGCTATACTTTTTCTAATTGCTCTAATTTTATCAAGTAATTCAGAATTACCTTGAACTAATTGCAATAATCTAATACCAAGTTTAAGCTCAAGAACTTCAAGTTTCATAATATTTTCTATAACTTGAGATTCATCAACAGCTGTAGATTCTCTTTTTTTCTCTTTTAAAGTTTGCACATCATCACTAGGTTTTATTTTGCTTGGTTTACTAGGTTTAATTAATCTAGTAATTGCATTATCATGACCATTTTCAATCATATAAATTGTATATCCAATAAATGATAACAATAATCCCATCACAAAAAGTATTCCTGTTGGGAAACCTGGAACTAAACCAAATAAAACCAATCCAATACCAACTAATACCAATGATTTTGAATCTTTTACAAGTTGATTAACTGCATTACTAGCAAATCTATCTTGATCCATATTAGACCTAGTAATAATAATTGCAGTTGCAGTTGATAAAATAAGTGCTGGAAGTTGCGCAACTAATCCATCCCCAATAGTTAAAATAGTATAAATCTCACCACTTTGAGAAATAGTCATATCGTGTTGAAAAAGACCAATTAATAATCCACCAATTAGATTAACCATGGTAATAATAATACCTGCAACAGCATCACCTTTTACAAACTTTGATGACCCGTCCATTGCCCCATAAAAACTTGCTTCTGTAATTAATTCATTTCTTCTTTTTTGTGCCTCTTTGTCATCTATGAATCCAGCATTTAAATCTGCGTCAATTGCCATTTGTTTACCAGGCATAGAATCAAGTGTAAATCTTGCAGTTACCTCTGCAACCCTTGTTGCACCTTTTGTTACAACCATAAAGTTAATAAGCACTAATATGATAAATACAATAATACCAATTACCATATTACCACCTACAACAAACTCTCCAAAAGCAGCAATAATAGAACTAACTGCATCCGGACCATTTTGCCCTTCACTCAAAATTGACCTAGTTGTAGCAATATTCAAAGATAATCTAAAAAGTGCAAGTATTAAAATAATTGTAGGAAAGGTTGTTAAATCTGCTGGTTTTTGAATATATAAAGAGATCAATAAAATTAAAAGAGAAAATGATAATGATGTGATAAGAAAAAAGTCTAATAGCCCCTTAGGTAAGGGAACTATTATAATCATTAGTATTGCTACAAATAATGCAACAACAACTAAATCTCTTGAAAAATACCTCTTTAAAAAATTCATTTAGTACTTTATAAATTATCTTACAAAATTAACTAAAGATAATTGATTCATTTTATTAATAGTTGTATATAAAGCTGTAAAAGTTAACTCTAAAGCTTTTGCTTCAACAGCAACTTTTGCTAAGTCAACACTACCCACTTCTGTTTTTAAAACATCAAATTGTGTTATTTTTGTACTAACTCTTTCTAAAGAAACCTCAAAAACGCTGTTTCTTCCACCTAGTTTTCCATGTCCAACATTCATTGAATCAAAAACATCATTAATCTCGTCTAAACTATCTTCTAAAACTAATTTAGCCTCTACACTTGTAACAGGGTTACCATTTTCATCAACTTTATTTAAAGCATCTATTGTTTTATCTAAAAAATCAAATACACTTGATTTTGCTTCAAATTTAGTTCCATCTATATTTGGTACAGTAACACTAAAATCAGGTGATGTTCCACTGATATCTAACCTATCATTTACATCATCCGAAAATTTTCCATTCTCTTCAACTTTTATTAGTTGATTTATTTGAAGAGAATTAACAGTTCCTGGTACTGTTACTTCATAAGTATCCCCTGAAACATAAGAAACAGGTATATTACCCAGTGTAGCATGTTCTAATTGTGGTATTGAAGTATTTAAAGTCCAAGTTTCACCTGCATCATCAACTATAGGTTGAGAAGCTTCAAATGACAAAGTTCCACCTGTCTCAACAGCATCAGGTTTTTTCCACTCATATCCATTTTGATCAAGAATTCTTTGTCCCTCGGTAAAGTTTAAAGTTTCCCCTTTTAAGGCAGTATTAGTTGGATAGAAAAATGTTTCAAAACCTGTAATCCCTCTTTCTCTGTAATAACCATCTTCAACTGCAACTTTTCTTAAAAATCCATCACCATTATATACCATTTTTCCAGTTTCATTATCTAATGTAAAAGGCTTAACTGTAGAGTCTGAACCTGCAAAAAGATACTCTCCTTCTACTGATTCATTTGATAACATAATTAAATTTTCTTTCATACCTTCTAAATTGATAGCAATAGATTTTCTTGCTTCATCATCAGTAGTATCAGTTAAGGCTTTCATAATTTCAGATTTTATTTTAGTTAATAAATCTTTTGCATCAGCTAATGTTGAATCAGAAACATTATTTTGAGCTGTTGTTTTTTCAATCTGAACTTTTATACCTTCATAGGTTCTAATTCTATCGTCTATATATACTTCTCTTTTGTATACTTCTGTGTTATCACTACCATCATCTAATACTTTTCCTGTAGACATTTGATAACTAACTCTTGTTTGTTCTCTATTTAAGTTATTTAGCCTATATAACATCTGTTCGGTTGTTGAAGTAATCATTGGAACACCTCCTTAAACTTCGCAACTATTTCATTAAAATTATACTGTTCTTTCATACTTTGTGTCAAGAAAGACCTAATTTTGTCTTTTTTAGCTAAGGCATCATCAAGTTCTTTATCCATACCTGGCTTGTATGCACCTACTCTAACTAATACTTCATTCTCTTTTATCAATGATAATACTCTTTTTAACTTTAAAAAGTAATTATAATGTTCATTATCTACTACTTTATCCATAACCCTTGATGCTGATTTTAATATATTTATAGGAGGATAAAAACCTTGTTCAGTTAAATCTCTTGTCAATACAATATGTCCATCTAAAATCGACCTACTTTGATCAGCAATTGGATCATTCATATCATCACCATCAACTAAAACTGTAAAAAAGGCTGTAATTGAACCCTTTGCATTATTACCAGCTCTTTCCATAAGTTGTGGTAAAAGTGCGAAAACAGATGGTGGATATCCCCTACTAACTGGTGGTTCACCAGTGCTTAGTCCAATCTCCCTTTGAGCCATTGCAAATCTAGTTACAGAATCCATCATAAGTAAAACATCATGCCCTTTGTCTCTAAAAAACTCTGCAATTGCCATAGCAGTAAAAGCTCCATATTTTCTCATCAAAGAAGATTCATCTGAAGTTGCAGCTACAATTATTGTATTTTCCAAATTATCATCAAGATTATAGTGGATAAATTCAGGGATTTCACGTCCCCTTTCCCCAATAAGGGCAACAACTTTAATTTGTGCTTCACACCCTTTTACTATCATCCCCATTAAAGTAGATTTACCAACCCCTGAACCTGCAAAAATCCCAACTTTTTGACCTTTTCCTGCTGTTAACATAGAATCAATAGCTTTTACACCTGTTGAAAATCTTTGATCAATTATCCCTCTTTCTAAAGCAGACATCGATTGTTTGTTTATTGCAGAACTCTCTTCTAAATCTCTAATTTTACCCTTATCATCAATTGGTTCACCTAGGGCATTTATAACCCGTCCTAGTAATCCATACCCAGTATTTACAGATAAACCCTCTTTTTGTAAATAAACTTTATCATGTATTCTAAACCCATCAATAAAAGAAAAAGGTACAATTGTAAACCCTGATGATTCGATTGAAGCAACCATGCCTAAAACTGTATAAATATGGTGTTGAGATTCAATCTTAACTATATCTCCAACGGCAACAGTAATTCCTGTAGCTTTAATTGTAGTAGTTGAGATGTGTACAATTCTTCCAAAAGGGATTGATAACTCTTTTGAATCAATACTATTTAAAAGTGTATCTATATCCATGTTTACATCTCATCACACATTTTTTTATAAAGACTATCTTGTGTTCCTTGAATCTCTTTACACTTCAATACATATTCGCCTTTTTTTATACTATTACCAAACTCATCATACAATCTAATAATATCGTAATAAACTTGTGCCAATGCGTTTGGTTTGATCCTTCTTGAATACTCTAAAGAATCTAATAACAATTGTAAAGCTTTTTCATTGTTATTGTTTGTTGTTTCTATTTTTGACAATTCCATTTCAACAAAAGGGGAATATACATGAACATTTAACTCATTTTGTTTATTATATAATTTATTTAAAACCACTATTGCTTCGTCATTAAACTCTTTTTTAATCAAATATAAATAGTACTGATAATAAAAATCTATGATTACAGGATTATCTTTATTATCTTCAATATATTGTGGATTTTGATGAGCATAATTGAAAAATTTATCAAATAAAACAGGGTCTTGTTTTGCACTAACAATTAAAAATCTATGTAAAAACTCTTTACTTAAAACCTCTTTATCATCCACCATATCAACTTTTGCAGAATATTCTAAAGCTTCATTATAATCTTTTAATGCATATGCCATTCTTTCTAAATATAGATAAATATTTGGATTTCTACTTTCATTAAATGTTTCTTTTAAAAGTAAATAAGCTTTTTTATAGGGAACCTCAATCAAACACTCAAAAAACTTGTATTTTGTTGTTTCATCTTTTACTAATAATTCCAAGGTTTCATTTCTTGAAGATTGTAAAACATCATTTAATAAAAAACATTTTCCAGTATCTAAATATTCCTTTATTAAATCAATATTCACCTCATCAAAAATAGCTTCAACTGAATCATATCCAAAACGTTGAGATATCGTATTAGATATTTTTTTATATATTTTTTTTGATTTAAGTATAAAGTCATATCTTTTTTCTTTTTTTAAATCTAACAACTCTTGTAATAAAATTTTTTGTTGCATAGCTTCTGAATTTTTATATTTAGATGCCATAACGGTAGTTTTAAGAATACCCTCTCTCATAAGAATTTCGTCTAAAAATACTTTTGAGTCTTCATAATAAATACCATTTTGATAATCATTTAAAATATCTTTATATAACTCTTTTGCTTTATCTAAATATTTATTTGTACCATCATACATCAACATATATGTATTTGCTAATTTGTATTTAAAATCTTCTATTGCACTAGGTTTATCTGTTCTATCTAAAAGTTCTAGTAAGATTTCTACTGAAAACTCTGGCATTCCAGCTTTTACTAACTTATTAACTTTTTGTAAAGCCAAATATGAATCACTTGCATAATAATCTATATTTTTCTTAAGAACTTTTTTTATTAAATCGTAAGCCTCTTCTCTTTTTCCATCTAAAACATATACATCAAAAAGTTCATCTGCGACCAAAGTTGCAACTAAAACATCTGTTGTTTTTGTTAATATTTCATATAAGATTCTTGTTGCTCTTTCATATTCTCTTTGATGTTTATACACCTTTGCCAAATATATACTTCCATATGCTTTTATTACATCACTGTCAAAGTTATTAATAATAATATTTGCAAAATATTTTGCATCTTTTGTTTTATTTGTATTTAATTTTAGTTCAACTAAAACCATATAAGCTTTTGCTAAATCATCTTCATAGATGACAGAATTATTAATTGCATTTTCTAATTCTACAGTAGCATCTAAAATTAATCTTTTTTGACCTTTTTTAATAGCTAATTCTGAATATAAAATTATAATATCAGATTCTAATAAAGGAACTTTATTTATCTCTTTAAATGCTTTTATTTGTGCATAAGCTTCATCAATTTTTCCATTTCTAGCTAATTGTCTGATATTATTTATATTTTCAAATCCATCAGATATCTCTTGTATTCTTTGTTGAGAAATTTGTACTCCAGAGGAATCAACAAATCCATAATAAAAATCTTTTTTCCCAAATAAAAAAGAAAATGACAAAATAAAAATTAATATATACTTCAATACTACCTCTTCTTTTTTAATTCAAATACATATGAAAATATCTCTGCCAATGCTTTATAAAATTCACTTGGAATCTCTTGTTCAATCTCAATTTGACTATATAAAGACCTTGCTAATGCAGGGTTTTCAATTATAGGAATATTGTTTTCCCTCGCAATTTCTTTTATTCTTAAGGCTAAGAAATCAATACCTTTTCCAACAACTTTTGGTGCACTATTTACATTACTATCATATTTCATAGCAACTGCATAATGTGTAGGATTTGTTATTACAACATCTGCATCAGGAACATTTGACATCATCCTTTGCATGTGCATTTGCATCTGAATCTTACGAATTCTACCCTTGATTTTAGGGTCCCCTTCCATATTTTTAAATTCATCTTTTATCTCTTGTTTACTCATACGTAGGGATTTTGTATAGTAATATCTTGTGAAAAAAAAGTCTATTATAGCGAAAATAACAATAATTAGTAAAATTGCAGCTAAAAAATATGATGTTATCTCTACCATTCCACTTATAACATATTGTAACTCTTTATCCATCATTGCAAGAAAAGATTTATATGTAAATAACAAAATAAAAAACATAACAACTACAATAATTGTAAGTTTTAGTAATAACTTAAGTGCTTCTAAAAGTTTTTTTAGAGCAAATAAACCCTTTATCCCTTTTATAGGATCCAGTTTCTGTAAATCAAACTTTAAAGGTACAGTTATAAAACCAAATTGGGAAAAATTTGATATAAATGTTAATAATAAAACTAATATAAATAAAGGTGCTAAAGCTTTTAAAGTTGTCATAAGCATGGTATAACTTACAGTAAATAAAACTCTAGAATTTACCTCTTGTCCAATAAAGGTATAAGAATAAAGCATCATTTTTCTTATATCTTCTAAAAAGTATCCAGAAAAAAATAATAAATATATAGACCCAAAGACTAAAATAGCAGCCCCTGTTACCTCCATAGATTTAGGAACATTACCTTTACTTTTGGCATCATCTAATTTTTTCCCCGTGGGTTCTTCGGTTTTTTCTTCTTCGTCAGCCAAGTTAATTCCTATTTAAATGTAGAAAGCATATAATTTGTAAAATTTTCTGCAAAAACTTGCATACCTAAAATCATAAATAAAAATATTAAACCAAATTTTAACTGAAATGTGATTACAAAAGGTGAAAATGCTGGCATAGATTTTGTTCCATATCCATAATAGATATCAATAATAAACCCTATAAATGCCAAAGGTAGTGCAATTGCAATTGCAAAACCAAACATTCTGTTTACCTCATTTATTAATATATCAATTCCTGCATATGAAAATATATCAAATGTACCTAGATGAACCATTGAAAAACTCTTAACTAACATTACAACAGACATCTCATACATTCCTGTTTCAAAAAAAATCATTAATGCCACCCAGTGTAATAATGAAGTAATAAAACCCTCATTTGCACCTGTTGCAGGATCAAACATTGTACCCATAGATAAAGCTGTTGAATATCCAATAAAATCCCCCACTATTTTAACCGCAGATAATACAAAATTAAAAAATAATGAAGCAATAAGTCCTAAAGTGATTTCTGATATTAAAGCTAATACAAACTCCCCTTGAGAAAATGTTGTATTAATATTTATAATAGGAAAAAGAAAAATTGTAATAAAAAATGCTAATGCCATCCTTATATTAACGGATACGGCAGGATTTCCAAAAATTGGCATAAAGGCTACAAAAGCTAATATTCTTGCAAATAATAATAAGAAATTGAATACAACCTCTTCATTTAATAAAGATATTAACTCTTGCATTAACTATAAATAATTTAAATCTTCACCAATATTTTTATTATTTTCTCTTGATTCAAGTATTTGACTTGAAGAGTGTAATGCTCTATTTTGGTTACTAGTTTCTTCTTGGTCAAAAGATGATTGTCCTGAAGAGTTTTCTTCCATATTAAATTCAAGATTAAATGAAGTTTGTCCTTCAAAAGTTCTACTTAAGGCATCTTTTAAACTTGATTGATTATCTATGAAACTATCTAATGTTTTAGAATTAGATAAATTCATACTAATACTTAAACTACTATCTCTTTCACTACTTTTCATTAAAATCGCAATAGAACCTAATTGAGCAGGCATCAAATTAATTCTAAATGCTGTAACTGGTGGTTTATAATTTTCATACATTGTTCTTGCCATATCAGACATCATTGCTGACATTTGTTGTCTCGCACCTACAATTCTATTTTGTATAGATTGAGCTAAATTATTAGAAACTGTAACCGTTGAAACAGGTGTGTTATCAAATGAATTACTATTTGTTGATATAGCAGTTGAAGAATTCGTTCCAGAAGCTGTTGCAGTAGCTGTTGCTTTTGAACGATATAACTCTTTTGCATTATTTGTATCTGATGAACTTTGAGTTTGTATTTTTTCTAAATTTTCTCTTTGTGATTGCTTAATAAAATTAAATCTATCAATTGTTGTTTCTTTTTCAATTTTTTTATTATCTAATTTTCTATCTTCATGTTTTTTTACTTCTAAAGAGATTTCTTGAGTATTTAATTCTAAAATTTTAGAAGCTTCTTTTATATCAGAAACAGAACTTCCATCTTTTAAAACTTTTACTGCTTCACTTTTTTTGGCTATAGATTGAGTATAAATTGAATTTTTTTGTGAACTTAAATATATATTTGTAAGTAAATTATTTGAATTATTATCTTTATTCCCTTCTGGAATTATTACTCTAGATGAAATAGTATTGCTTTTTGCTTTATCAAGAAGTTTATCCATTAAAGATTTACCTTGTTTGTTTTCAAGCTCTTTTTCTACAGGGATATTTTCTTCACTATTTGTTATTTCCGATAACTCTTGTGCAACTTTTGGATTTTTAACTTCTGAAGTTGTTTTTAGTTTTTCTTTATTGTCTACTTCTTTTTGTAAAGAAGATGATATATTATTATCAGGTGTTGTCATTGAAGAAGTTTCAACATTTACTTTTTTTATCTCTTGTCCA